>JAESFY010000041.1_pt1 | contig 135364 bp, 139 predicted proteins | sample 9266201 | NCBI WGS metagenome assembly JAESFY01 (sample SAMN14515071, study PRJNA621656) | algae metagenome | isolation source: Nodosilinea sp. WJT8-NPBG4 and co-occurring heterotrophs from soil, lower... | place: USA: Pinto Basin, Colorado Desert, California | collected 2006-05-27 | reverse complement strand
GCGCCTGCGGCGCTGGTCCCTCATGATCACTTCGACGGTATCCGTATTCCTAGTCGTACTCACAGTCCTACTCCTATCTTTAAAGATAAGCGATAGACCGTGTCCTGTCATTCAAGGGGCCAGCTCACAGCCATTCACCCACCGTCGTCATCACCGGCGCCTCGAGCGGCATCGGCCTCGGGCTCGCGCAGGCATTTCTCGCACGCGGCTACAACGTGGTCGCCAATGCGCGCACCGACGAGCGGCTCGCGGCGGCCGCAAAACAGCTCGGCGATCCTGCACGCTGGCTCGGCGTGGCGGGCGACATCGGCCGCCGCGAGACGGCGCAGGCGCTGATCGACCGGGCGATCGAGCGTTTCGGCCAGGTCGACGTGCTGGTCAACAACGCGGGCATCTTCAACGCCAAGCCATTCGTCGAGTACACGGAGGAAGAACTCGACCAGCTGGTGGCGACGAACCTGAAGGGCTTCGTCTACGCCTCGCAGGCCGCAGCAAAGCACATGGTGGCCCGGTGCCGCGGCCACATCGTGAACATCACCGCGGCCATCGCGCTGCAGCCGAACCAGCAGGTGCCTGCCGCGCTGCCGGTGCTGATCAAGGGCGGCATCAACGCGGCGACGCGCGCGCTCGCCCTCGAACTCGCGCCGCACAACGTGAAGATCAATGCCGTGGCGCCCGGCATCGTCGACACGCCGCTGTACACGCCCGAGATGCACGGCTTCCTGAACGGGCTCGCGCCCGCCGGCCGCATCGGGCGGGTCCAGGAGATCGCCGACGCGGTGCTCTACCTGACAGGTGCCGATTTCACGACAGGTGTGGTGCTGCCGGTGGATGGGGGCATGAGCACCGGCAAGTGGTGAACAGGGAGCAGACCATGCCTTTTATCAACCTGAAGATCACCCGCGACGGCGCCACCCGCGAACAGAAGACGCGGATCATCGCGGAGTTCACCGAAACGCTCGAACGCGTGCTGAACAAGCCACCCGAGTGGACGCACGTGGTCATCGAGGAAATCGACACCGACGACTGGGGCTTTGCGGGCCTCACAACCACCGAATACCGCAAGCGCCTCGCGCAAGGCGGCATTGACACGGCCGAGGCCGTCAGCGCTGCGCCCTGACACGCTCGAGCTCGGCCTGCGCCTCGCGCAGCTTGTCTTCGCGGCGCGCGATCTTGTCGGCATCGCCTTTTCGCTCTGCCTCGCGCAGGTCGCGCTCGCGCTGCGCCACCTTCTGCTCGTGGCTGCGCACGCGCTGCCGGTGCTCGGCGGCCAGCTTCTCGTCGGTGCAGTTGCGGCGCACCTCGGCAAGCGCACGTTCCAACCCGCGCACACGCCGCGGCTGGCCTTCGGCCTTGGCCGCTTCGATGTCGGCTGCGATGGCCTCGCGCTTGTCCGTACAGGTCACGCTGGCGCCCGGTTGTGCGACGGCCGCGCTCGATGCCAGTCCGGCGATGACGGTGGCCAGGACCAGTGGTGACAGCTTCATGGGGGGCTCCTCCGTGAGTGGTGATTCGATGATGCCGGTGAACGGCAAGCACCACTTTAGGCCCTCCGGCGCGCGCGACACCTGCTGTTGGGCCTGATTGCGCGAACGCCCGCATCGACACGCGACGCCTAACGCCGCGGCGCGGCCGGCGTCTTCTTCTCCGCCTTGGGCTCCTCGGTGCCGAACAGCTTTTCGACCTGCTGCCCCAGGCGCGCGCCGATCGCGGTGCCCACGCCCGGCAGCACCGCGGAGCCGACCGCCGCACCGGCCAGCGCGCCGCCGGTCAGCGAAACCTCGGGGTCGCTCGCGGTGCCGCCGATCTTGAGCGGCACGCCGACCACGCCGTCGACGATGTCGACCGCGACCGCGCCGTCGAGCTTGCGGTTGAAGAAGCGCAGGTGGCCGCTCGCGGTGAGCACGCCCGAACGCGCCTTGAGGTTGGTGTAGCGCAGCACGGTGCCGTCCTCGCCGCCCTGGGTGTCGAGCGTGCCGGTCAGTTCGTCGAGCGGCGTGGTGCCGCCGCGGCTGACGCCGGCGGTGCTCACCGCCTTGGCGAGATCGAGCCCGACGAGCGTCGCGGGTCGCACCGCGAAAGTGGTGCGCGTGTGCAGGCTGCGCAGCAGCGCACCGAGTTCGCGCGCCTCGGCCTCGAGCGTGGAGCGGCCGTAGACCTTGCCGGCGACGGCCGCGCGGCGGTCGAAGGCCTTCAGCAGCCCCGCGAGGTCGATGTCGCTCGCCTCGAGCTCGGCCGATACGCGCAGTGCGTCGTTCGCTCGCACCTCGAAAACCGACACGCCGTTCCAGCTTCCGCCGCCCGCGTCGATGCGGGTGCGCCAGCGGTCCTGCCCGGCCTCGCGCTCGAGCTGGAGGCGCGCTGGGGGCGACGCGCCGGCGCGTTCGACGCGCGCCTCGCGCGGGCGCCATTGGCCATCGAATGCGATCTCGCCGTCGTAGGCCAGTGCGATGCCGCGCCGGTCGATCCAGACCACGTCGCGCCAGCGGACCTTCTCGATCGGGACGGGCGCGAGCGTCCAGGGCGCGGGCAGCGCGAAGGCGCCACCGCCCTCGTTCGGCCGCGGCCCCTTGCCTCGGAACGCATAAAGCGATTCACGTGGCAGCACCAGGCTTTCGACCTCGAGCGCGTCGATGGCGACCACCCGCTGCAGCAGCTCGCCAAGTCTGAGTTGCAGCCTGACCCGGCGCAGCGTGACCGGGCGCGGCTGCACGGTGACCACGTTTGAAAGCACCAGCACGGGGCTGGGCCAGAGCGACCAGTGCGCGCCGCCCACCTGAAGGCCAACGCCGAACCGCTTCTCGAACGCCTCGGCGATGCGCACGGCGGCTTCCTCGTCGCTCGGCAGGCGCGAGGCGACGAGCCACACCACCGCCCCAACGCCGAGCAGCAGGGCCGCGGCGATACCGAGCAGCCAGGGGCGAACGGAGCGTTTCATCGCGGCAACTTAGCACGCCAAGGCGACACGCCTTGTCAGCCGCCGTCGCTATAGTTTTCCGATTCCCCGTAGCCGAAAGAACCGAATGCGCATCTGGAAGAAAGACATCTCCGTCGAGGCACTGACCCGCAACCATGTCGGCACCGCCGTCTCAGCGCTCGGCATCGAGTTTCTGGAGGTGGGCGACGACTTCATCCGCGCCCGCGTGCCGGTGGACGAACGCACCCGCCAGCCCTACGGCATCCTGCACGGCGGGGTGTCGGTGGTGCTGGCCGAGACGCTGGGCTCGTGCGGCGCGCACTACAGCGCGCCGGAGGGCGACCGCGCCGTGGGCCTGGACATCAACGCCAATCACATCCGCTCGGCCACCAGCGGCTGGGTCACAGGCACGGCGCGGCCGGTGCACCGCGGACGCTCCACCCAGGTCTGGCAGATCGACCTGACGAACGAGGCGGGCGAACTGACCTGCGTGTCGCGGATCACGATGGCGGTGCTGCAGCCGCGCTGAGGCCGCAGGCACGCGCCGGGCGGACCGCGCGGCGTCCTTCTTGCTTCTGCTTGTCTGCCCCACAATCACGCGCCATCAACAAGAGGAGAAGAAGCAATGTTCAACTGGACTGAAAAGCCGGTGTCCACACTGGCCGACGGCGCAGTCATCGCGCCCGACGAACGCCTGCCCTGGCTGCAGACCGGGGCCATGGGCGTGCAGCACGTCATCGCGATGTTCGGCGCCACGGTGCTGGCGCCGATCCTGATGGGCTTCAACCCCAACATCGCGATTTTGATGAGCGGCATCGGCACGCTGATCTTCTATTTCGTGACCGGCGGCAAGGTGCCCAGCTACCTGGGCTCGAGCTTCGCGTTCATCGGCGTGGTGATCGCGGCGAGCGGTTACGCGGGCAAGGGCCCGAACGCCAACATCGCGGTGGCACTCGGCGGCATCGTGGCCTGCGGGGTGGTCTACATCCTGATCGGCGCGATCGTGCAGGCCATCGGCACGGGCTGGATCGAGCGCTTCATGCCACCCGTGGTGACCGGCGCGGTGGTAGCGGTGATCGGGCTCAACCTCGCCAACGTGCCGATCAAGAACATGGCGGCCGGCAACTTCGACGCCTGGATGCAGGCCGTCACCTTCCTCTGCGTGGGCCTGGTGGCGGTGTTCACGCGCGGCATGCTGCAGCGGCTCCTGATCCTGGTCGGGCTGATCCTGGCCACGGTGGTCTATGCGGTGCTGACCAACGGCATGGGCCTGGGCAAGCCGGTGGACCTCAGCGGCATCGCCGATGCGGCATGGTTCGGCCTGCCGACCTTCACCGCGCCGGTGTTCACCGCCAACGCGATGCTGCTGATCGCGCCGGTGGCGATCATCCTGGTGGCCGAGAACCTCGGACACCTGAAGGCGGTCACCGCGATGACCGGCCACAACCTCGACCCCTACATGGGCCGCGCGTTCATCGGCGACGGCATTGCCACCGTGGTAAGCGGCGCCGCGGGCGGCACGGGCGTGACCACCTATGCCGAGAACATCGGCGTGATGGCGGCCACGCGCATCTACTCGACGGCGGTGTTCGTGGTGGCGGCGCTGATCGCGCTGGTGCTGGGCTTCAGCCCCAAGTTCGGCGCGCTGATCCAGGCGATTCCGCTGCCGGTGATGGGCGGCGTGAGCATCGTGGTGTTCGGCCTGATCGCCATCGCGGGCGCCAAGATCTGGGTCGACAACAAGGTCGACTTCTCGCAGAACAAGAACCTGATCGTGGCCGCGATCACGCTGATCATCGGCACCGGCGACTTCACACTGAAGTTCGGCGACTTCGCGCTTGGCGGCATCGGTACCGCCACGTTCGGCGCGATCATCCTCTACGCACTTCTGGGACGATCGCGCAACGCCTGAGGCCGCACGAAAGTGCAACGCGGTGCAAGAAATGTTGTCTCCGCGGCCCCACGAAGGCCTGGGCGAAGGGCCGGAACCCTTCGCCCGTTAGACTTCAACGCTTTTCGCACCGACGTTTTCCAATGGCCGATGTCTCCGCCGCGCGCACCAAGGCGGTTTTCGAATTCAAGAGCGCCACGCTGCCGCTCATCGCAGTGATCCTCAAGACGTCCGACCTGGGCGTGCTGGCCGAGGCGCTCGATGCTCAGCTGGCAGATTCACCCGACTTCTTCGACCAGGAGCCGGTGGTCATCGACCTTTCGCTGCTCCAGGAAGAGGAACAAGGCGGCGCCCCGGCGCACGTCATCGACTTTGCCGCGCTGCGCAACCTGCTGGCGCGCCACCAGACGCAGCCGATCGCGGTGCGCGGCGGCAGCGACGCGCACAACGCGGCCGCACGTGCCGCCGGCCTCTCGCTGACCACCATGCCAGTGGCGCCGGCGCCACGCAGCCCCGCACCGCCGGCCCCCGCCGATGCCCCCGCGAGCGCGGCGCCGCAGATCGTGCGCGAAGTGCCGGTGCCGGCCAACGGTACGCTGCTGATCGACAAGCCGCTGCGCTCGGGCCAGCAGGTGTACGCGCGCGGCGGCGACGTGGTGGTCACGGCAGTCGTGAGCTTCGGCGCGGAAGTGATTGCGGACGGCAATGTGCACGTCTATGCGCCCTTGCGCGGCAAGGCCATTGCGGGTGCGCGCGGCAACACCGAGGCGCGAATCTTCTCGACCTGCATGGAGGCGCAGCTCGTCGCCATCGCGGGCATCTACCGCACCAACGAAGTGCCGCTGCCCGAGTCGGTGCTCGGCAAGCCGGCGCAGGTGCGGCTGGACGGCAAGAAGCTGGCGATCGACGCGATTCCGTAAGCCGGACACGCGACGCCGACAATCGACAAGCAAACGAACGAACAACCGAATCGAAATAGAAGGAATGGGAATGGCCAAAATTGTGGTGGTGACCTCGGGCAAGGGCGGCGTCGGCAAGACCACGACGAGCGCCAGCTTCGCGTCGGGCTTGGCGCTCGCAGGCAAGAAGACGGCCGTGATCGACTTCGATGTGGGCCTGCGCAACCTCGACCTGATCATGGGTTGCGAGCGCCGCGTGGTGTACGACCTGATCAACGTGATCCAGGGCGAGGCCAACCTGAGCCAGGCCTTGATCAAGGACAAGCAGTGCGACAACCTGTTCGTGCTCGCGGCCTCGCAGACGCGCGACAAGGAAGCGCTCACGCAGGAAGGCGTCGAGAAGGTGCTAACCGACCTGGCCGCGATGGACTTCGACTACATCGTCTGCGATTCGCCCGCAGGCATCGAGACCGGCGCCATGATGGCCATGCACTTCGCCGACGAGGCGCTCGTGGTGACCAACCCCGAGGTTTCCTCGGTGCGCGACTCCGACCGCATCCTGGGCATGCTCAGCAGCAAGACCAAGCGCGCGAAGGACGGCGGCGATCCCATCAAGGAGCACCTGCTGATCACCCGCTACAACCCCAACCGCGTGGCCGGCGGCCAGATGCTCTCGCTCGAGGACATCCAGGACATCCTGCGCATCAAGCTGATCGGCGTCATTCCCGAGTCGGAAAGCGTGCTGCAGGCCTCGAACCAGGGCGTGCCCGCGATCCACGACAAGGACACCGACGTGGCCCAGGCCTACAGCGACGTGGTGGCGCGCTTTCTCGGCGAGGACCGCCCGATGCGCTTCATCGATGCGGAAAAGCCGGGCTTCTTCAAGCGAATTTTCGGAGGCAAGTAGGCCATGTCCTTTTTCTCGTTCCTGCTCGGCGAAAAGAAGAAGACGGCCAGCGTCGCCAAGGAGCGGCTGCAGATCATCCTCGCGCACGAGCGGTCCAGCCTCAGCGGCAAGCGGCGCCCCGACTACCTGCCCGACCTCCAGCGCGAGCTGATGGCGGTGATCTCGAAATACGTGTCGATCAACGCCGAAGACATCAAGGTCCACCTGGAGAAACAGGACGACCTCGAAGTGCTCGACATCAAGATCGAGCTGCCCGATCCCTCGCCCACCGCGGCACGCTGAGATCGGTCAGGCGCGCGACACGAAGCGCGCCACCTGGTGCACCACGGCCTCGTCCTTGAGGATGCGGCGGTGCCCCAGCCCCTCGGTCGCGACGAGCTGCGCCCCCGCGATCGCATCGCGGTAGGCCTCGGCGTCGGCAAAGCGGTTCACGCGGTCGTCGCGGTCATGCACGATCAGCGTCGGCTGCGCGATGCGCGGGCCGACCGCCGCGGGCTCGAGCTGCTGCATCAACACGCCTTCGCGCGCCTCGAACAGCCGCTGCATGGCCGATCGCGTGGCCTCGCTGAGGCCGAAGGTGTGGGCGAAGTAGCGCGTGTACGCACGCGGCGACGCGGGCGGCGCCAACAGCACCAGCCGCTCGAGGGCCACTCCTTGTGCCGCCGCAAGGCCCAGCGCATTGGCGCCGAGCGAATGCGCCACCGCGGCGCGCAGCGCATGGCCATCGGCCGCAAGCCGGGCCACGGCATAGGCGATGGCGCGTGCGAACTGCGGCGAGTTGCTCATCGTGCCCGCGCTCCGGCCGTGCGCGGGCAGTTCGAGCAGCACCGGGCGCAGGCCCGCCGCGGCCACCGCCTCGGCGAGTGCCAGCAGTTGCCCCGCATGGCCGCCCCAGCCATGCACCAGCAGCACCAGCGGCGCCGATTCGGCCGCCGAATCCTGTGCGGCCAGGTGGTAGATGCCAAGGCTCGCATTCTCGAAGCGCCAAGCTTCGCGCCGCCAGCCGGCATCGGGCGCTTGGCCGCGGTAGAGCCACTTGGGTGGCAGCGGCGTGCCGAAGAGCCGGTAGGCGGCACGCACGCCGAGCGCCGGCCAGAGCCGCTGCGACGCGGTCAGACCGAAGCGCAGCGCGCGCAGGGTGCGGCTCGGTCGGTAGTAGTTCGACTGCGCGGCATGCGTGGCCGCCGAAGGGGTGCTGGTGCTCGTCATGCAAGGGGCTCCCGCGTTCAGTACCAGACCCAGTCGTCGTTGCTGCGCGGCAGGCTGCGCAGCGCATCGCGGACGGCTTCGGTGCCGATGGCGCCGGCATAGACGGCAAGGCAGAGGGCAATGATCAGCATGATGCTTCTCCTTTTTATCGCACGATCGTGCGAAATCTACTCAAAGAATGACGGAACGAAAGCACCCTGCCCTGCGGCTCAGGCGCGGTAGCTGGAAAGAAGCCGCTGCCAGGTTCGCCTGGCGCGGTCGGCGGCCTGTGCATCGCGCAGGAAGCGCGCATCGTGCAACAGGCCGATAACGATGGCGTTGAGTTCGCTGACCACCTGCGCGGCATCGGTGTCGGCGCGCAGCTCGCCGGTGTCCACGGCCTGCAGCACGGTGCGCCGCAGCGCGGCGCGCCAGCGCGTGACCTCGTCGAACAGCAGGTCGCGCAATTCGCCTTCGCGGTCGTCAAACTCGAACGCACCGGCGGTGTAGATGCACCCCGTCTCGGCCTCGATGTCGTGCGTGCGAGCGATCCAGCGCTCGACGATGTCCTCGAGCCGCGCAAGGCCCTTGGGCTTCTGCATGGCCGGCACGAACACGTCGGCCAGGAAGCGGCGGCCGTATTCCTCGATCACGGCCTTCTGCAGCGCCTCGCGCGATCCCACGCGCGAGAACACGCCACTCTTGGACAAGGTGAGCCGGTTCGCGACCGCCTGCAGCGTGATCGCCTCGAGGCCTTCAGCCAGCGCAAGGTCCATCGCCGCGCCAACGATGGCAGTGCGGGTCAGTTCGGCCTTCTGGGTCTTCGCGTCCATGGCCGCAACTTTAGCACTATCGTGCGAAATTGCAAGAAGTCCATCGAACCCGCTTCAGCAGGCCTTCAGGATGAAATCGATGCACCTGCGGCATCACCTTTAAAAAGAAGCATGCAGCTTCACACAGGGAGCGTACATTTGGACTAATTCCTTTGGCTTTCCGGAGCGGATCAGCAATGGCATCTATCCAGCAGCAGCAGATACAGCAGGCAAGGGCCGAGAGGGCCGCCAATGCCGCCGAACAGCGCGAACGACTCCGGCGGGCGTTGCCCGCCACGGTGGAACTGCTGCAGAGCCGTCAGGCCGACCGCATCGACGACCGCGACATCGACGCCTACGTGAACCTGAACTGGCTCGAATGGCATGGCGGCGGTCTGCGGCTCACGATCACAGGACGCAACGTCTGCGCCCAGTCGCTGCCCGTCGTGGCGGCCTGAGCGCCCACCGCGGGCACCACTCCCAATAAAAAACCGCCGCAGGGACTGCGGCGGTTCGGGTGCGTGGGTGCGCGAAGGGCGGCGCCGCGGGACCTGTCTTTTCGTTATTGGTTGCCCACGATGATCTGGGCGATCAGGCCCGTGGCAATGGCTGCGAGCACGTAGTCGCCACCCACGCCCACCCATTGGTAGCCGCGCGGCGGCTGCTGCAGGCGATAGGCGCGCCAATCGTTCACTACGTAGTTGCGGCCGCGGTACTGGGACGGCACGCGCCCGCCGCGGCGCCATTCGGCGTGCGGATGCGGATGGCCGGGCCGGTCGAAGTGGCGACCCGGACGGTTGTCGTCGCGGTCCCAGCCGCGGCCACCGCGGCGGTTGTCGTGCCGGTCGTTGCCATGGCCGCGGTCGCGGTCGCGCTGCTCGTAACGGTTGTGGCCGTCGCGGCCATCGCGGTCGTGGCCACCGTGACCGCGGTCCTGCGCGAAGGCACTTCCCGCTGCCATGCACATCGCGAGTGCCGCCGCTGCAACGGTGGCCATGCGCTTTGAATTGATGATCATCTGGAACTCCTTCATGCGTTGTTGACTGACGAGTCCATTCTCAGCGGCGCTTGTGTCTGGCCGGAGCGCATCCGGTCGCAGCGAGGTGAAATACGGTAAGCGCAGGTATCCGTGCGGCGTGTTGTCCTTCACCGAAGCCGTTTAAGCTCGCGCGCGCACCCATCTCACACACATGCAGCGACGACACCTTCTCCACCTGATGGCCGGCGTGCCCGCCGCAGCCCTGTTCACCGCCTGCGGCAAGCGCAAGGCTTCCTCTGCCGCGCTCAAGCCCGATGCGCGGGTGCTGGCGATCGGCGACAGCCTGACCTTCGGCCACGGCGCCCCGCCGCAAGCCGGCTGGCCCGCCAAACTGGCCGAGCTCACGGGCTGGCAGGTCGAGAACGCGGGAATCAACGGCGACACCTCCGCCGGTGCGCTCGAGCGCCTGCCGGCGCTGCTGTCCGGCGAGGCCTACGACGCAATCCTGATCGGCGTCGGCGGCAATGACATGCTGCGCGGCGTGCCGCCCGCGGCGACGCGCGACAACCTCGCGGCCCTCGTCGAGCAAGCGCGCGCGCACACGCCCCATGTAGCGCTGCTCGCCACGCCCGCGCCCGACGCGATGCGTGCGGCGATCGGCTCGCTGAGCGATGCGCCGTTCTACGCGGAGGTCGCGCAGGCGCAGCAGGCACTGCTCATTGCCGACGTGTATTCGGAGGTGCTGTCCGATCCGTCGCTGCGCTCCGACCGCATCCACGCCAACACAGAAGGCTATGCGCGCATTGCGCAGCAACTCGCAGAGCAGCTCGAGGCGGCGGGCTGGCGCTGAGCCACCAATGTTTTTTCAGCCCGCCTGCAGCAGATCGACGTAGGCGCCCTCGACGAGTTGGCCGGCATCGATGCCCAGCTGCGCCATGAGCGCGTGCGCTTGCGCGATGCCGGTTTCGTCGGCCTCGCCGTCTTGGAGCACCACTTCCAGTTCGAGGAACTCGCCGAGGCCTTGGACACGGTCGAGGTGCACGCGCGTGCGGCCGACGATGAACAGCCGGCGCTGCTTGCGCACGCGGCCGGCCTGGCCCCAGGCGAGCGTGAGCGATTCGCGCAGCGCATCGGGCGTGCTCGTCGGCGAGATCAGGTAGAACGACGCCTTCGGGCCGCTGCTGTTCGCGCGGCGGTAGAAGATCAACTCCGCACGGTCGGGTGCGAAGGTGCGCAGCTTGAGCCGGTCGCCGCTGTCGCGGCAGTGGAAGAAGGTGTCGTCCTGCGCGATCTCGACCGGGCCCTCGTCGGCCAGCCGCGCGGCCAGCAGCGCCACGCGTTCGATGCTGTCGATGCGTGCCTTGATCTCGATGTTTCTCGCCATCAGGGCGCCGCGCCCTGCGGGCCGACCGGCGGCGGTGCGGCATGGCCGCTCGAACCCGGCGCGAGCTTGCGGCCGAAGGCCTCGCCCACGCGGCGCACCGGCCGGCTGGCTTTTTCCGAGACGTTGTTGACGCCGCGCCGCGTGGCATTCTCGGCGCGGTCGATGCCGCGGCCGGCGGCGTTGGTGCCGCGCTGCACGCCGTTGACCACCTTGCTGCCCTGCGGCGGCGGCTTGAGCGTCTGTGCGCGTTGCGCACGCGGCGGGTTGTCGGCGCTCTGCGCCTGCGCAGCCATTGCGGGCAGCAGCAGGACCAACGCGGCGCCTGCGGCCGCCAGCGCACAGGCTCGGCTGCGGATCTTCGATGGGGTCTGGGTCGTCGTCATGAGGAACCTCCTTGTTCGTTGGCCGGCTCGGCAGCGCCGGCGCGCGCCATGCGCTCGCTCTGCCAGTAGACGTCGTCGCCGCCGTTCATGCGGTTGAGCACGCGCGCGAGCACGAAGAGCAGGTCGCTGAGCCGGTTGAGGTACTGGCGCGGCGCATCGTTGAGTTGTTCCACGGCACCGAGCGCCACCACCGCGCGCTCCGCCCTGCGCGCCACCGTGCGGCACACATGCGCGAGCGACGCCGCACGCGTGCCCGCGGGCAAGATGAATTCGGCCAGCCGCGGCAGCACGGCATTGTGTTCGGCGAGCGCATTGTCGAGCTGCAGCAATGCATCGGGCTTGAGCAGCGTGAAGCCCGGCATCGAGAGCTCGCCTCCGAGGTTGAAGAGCTGGTGCTGCACGTCGACGAGCAGCTCGCGCACGGGCTCCGGCATGGGCTCGCAGAGCAGCACGCCGATCTGCGAGTTGAGCTCGTCCACGTCGCCCATCGCATGCACGCGCAGATGGTCCTTGGGCACGCGCGTGTTGTCGCCGAGGCCGGTGGTGCCGTCGTCACCGGTGCGGGTGGCGATCTGCGAGAGGCGGTTGCCCATGGATGTTCCTGTCGTTCGTTGGATGGATGTGTGGTCTACGCGAGGGTCGCGGCGTCGATCTTGCCGGCCAGCCACTGCAGTCCCGCGAGATGCTGCTGGTCGTGGCTGCACAGGTAGTGCACCAGGCTGCGCAGCGTGAGCGGCCCGTAGCCTTCGAACACCGCGGTGCGCGCGAGCTGTGCGTCGCCCAGGCCCGAGAGGATCGCCATCGTGCGCGCTCGCGCGGCGCGGAACTCGGCCAGCACGGCCTGCGCGTCGGCGCTTGCGTAGGCGCGCGCGATCGCGAGCGGCTCGCTGTCGATCGATGCCAGCAGCGGGTGTGCTTCTTCGAGCGTGCGGCGAAAGCGCACGTGGTAGCCCTCGATCTCGATGTCGCGCACATGGCAGAGCTGCTCGATGGCGGTGAAGGCTTCGCTCGGAACGCCGTCCCACGACGCCGGCGCCCAGTGCCGGAAGCCCTCCGGGATGACTGCAAAGTGCGCTTCGAGCTGCGAAGGAAAGGCAGCGAGCGCTGCGAGTGTCGTGGGGTTCATGGCGCGTTCCGAAGCGCATTATGGTGCGTGCTCCGTAAAATGGCCGGTCCTGCCCCCAGGCCCCTTTCCAGATCCAGGAGACCGCGATGAACGCCCCGACCACCCCCTCGCACCTGCTGCCGGCGCTTCATCTGCGCGACGTGCCCGAGCGCATGATCGAGGCGCTGAAGGCGCGCTTCGGCGCCAACTGCTCCACCGCCATGGCGGTGCGCACGCAACACGGGCGCGACGAGTCCTCGTTCGATGCGCCGCCCCCTTCGGCCGTGGTTTTCGCGGAGAGCACGCAGGACGTGGCCGACGCAGTCAAGCTCGCGGGCGAGCACAGCGTGCCGGTCATTCCCTTCGGCGTGGGCTCCTCGCTCGAAGGGCACCTGCTCGCGGTGCAGGGCGGCATCAGCATCGACGTCTCGCGCATGAACCGCGTGCTCTCGATCAATGCCGACGACCTCACGGTGACCGTGCAGCCCGGCGTCACGCGCAAGCAGCTCAACGAAGAGATCAAGAGCACGGGCCTGTTCTTCCCCATCGACCCGGGCGCCGACGCCTCGATCGGCGGCATGACCGCCACGCGCGCGAGCGGCACGAACGCGGTGCGCTACGGCACCATGCGCGAGAACGTGCTCGCGCTCGAAGTGGTGACGGCCAGCGGCGAGGTGATCCGCACCGGCACACGCGCCAAGAAATCGTCGGCCGGCTACGACCTGACGCGCCTGATGGTGGGCAGCGAAGGCACGCTGGGCGTGGTGACCGAGGTCACGCTGCGCATCTATCCGCTGCCCGAGGCGGTGTCGGCCGCGATCTGCTCGTTCCCGAGCATCGAGGCCGCGGTGCGCACCACCATCGAGACCATCCAGCTCGGCGTGCCGATCGCGCGCGTGGAACTGATCGACGTGAACACGGTGCGCATGGTCAATGCCTACGCCAAGCTGGGCCTGCGCGAGGAGCCGATGCTGCTGATGGAGTTTCACGGCTCGCCCGCGGGCGTGAAGGAACAGGCCGAGACGGTGCAGGAGCTCGCGAGTGGCCACGGCGGCAATGCCTTCGAATGGGCCAGCACGCCCGAGGAGCGCACCCGCCTCTGGACCGCGCGGCACAACGCCTATTTCGCGGCCGTGCAGTCGCGCCCCGGCTGCCGCGTGATCTCCACCGACACCTGCGTGCCGATCTCCCGCCTCGCCGACTGCCTGCTCGACTCGGTCGCCGAAGCCGATGCGAGCGGCATCCCCTACTTCCTCGTCGGCCACGTCGGCGACGGCAACTTCCACTTCGGCTACCTGCTCGACCCGAACATCCCCGAGGAACGCGTGAAGGCCGAGGCGCTGAACCATTCGCTAGTCAGCCGCGCGCTCGCGCTCGAAGGCACCTGCACCGGTGAGCACGGCGTGGGGCTGCACAAGATGGACTTCCTCGTGACCGAAGCCGGCGTGGGCGCGATCGACATGATGCGCACGATCAAGCGTGCGCTCGATCCGAAGAACATCATGAACCCCGGGAAGATCTTCAGCCTCTGATCCACCCCGGGGCTGGCGCGCTTACCTGCGGCGTCGCGCAGGCGCCGGCTGCTCGGCCGGCACGTAGGTCTGCGACGGCGCCGCGCCGCCATCCACGCCGAGCCGGCCGCCGCCGCCAAGGCCCTGGCCGCGCACGGTCTGCGCCTTGTAGTTGCGCAGTGACCGGACCATCTGGTTGAACGCGTCCATGAAGGCCGCCGCGATCACCTTGCCCTGCGCGGTGTTGGTGTAGCCGCCGAGGCCGCCTGCGCCGCGGTAGCCCGCCAGGCCGCCGAAACCGCCGAAGTCGGTCTTGGACGCGCTGCCTTCGGCCGCCCCCACCTGCACGCCCGAGCGGTTGTCGATCAGCGTCAGGAGCGCCGAGGCTTCCTTGGTCTGCAGGCTGCCGCCGACCGCCGCCAGCGCGCGGCCGCGCCCGCCACCGACGAGGCCACCGAGCGCACCGCCGAGGCCGCCCGCATCGCTGTTGCTGAAGACGATCTCGGGCGAAAGCCCGTAGTCCGAAGCCACCATCTGGCCGCGGCCGAAGTTGCTGCCGCTGCGCATCTCGCCCGACTGCATGAGCGCGCGCTCGCGCGTCATGGCGTTCATGCCCGGGGCGCTGCGCTCGACTACCACGAAGCAGTTCGACTGCTGCACCAGCAGGCGCAGCAGGTTGGAGGTGGGCGGCAGGCGGTATTCGCCCGTGAGCACCGTGTACCAGCCGGCGTTGACGTTCTCGATCAGCGAGACCGTGCCGAGCGGCGATTCGCAGCGCTCGAGCTGGCCGCTCTCGCCTGAAGCGGCCGTGCCCGCCGCGCTGCCGGTGGCCATGGTCTTGGCCGACTGGCTGCCCATTTGCATGTCGGTGGTCACGCAACCGCCCAGCAGCAATGCAGCCGCGCCGGCTGCGGCCGACGCCGAGATTCTGTTGAACTTCATGAAAAATCCCCTCTCTCCGTGCCTGGGTTGGAAATGTCAACGGCGGAGGATACGCGCAAAAGATGGCAGCCAGCCATCCAGCAAACGATGGGGTGCGGGCCTGTGCCTAGGCCGTTCGGCGGATGCGCTCGATGAGTCCGTTCAGCGCATCGATCGAGCCGAAATGGATCGCCAGTTCGCCGCTCTCCTCGATCTTGCCGCCGCGCTTGCTGCGCTTCTTGATGCGCACCTCGACCTCGGCGGTCAGCAGGTCGGCCAGTTCTTCTTCGACGCGCTGCAGGTCGCGCGACTTCTCGGCGTCGTTGCTGCGGCGCGATGGCGTGAGCGTGAACTCGGCGGCGAGCTTCTTCACCAGCGCCTCGGCCTCGCGCACCGACATCTTCTTGGCCGCAATCTGGTTGGCGGCGGTGATCTGCGTGCCGCGATCGAGAGAGAGCAGCGCGCGCGCATGCCCCATGTCGATGTCGCCGGCCATCAGCATCTGCTGCGCGGGCTCGGCCAGGTTCAGCAGGCGCAGCAGGTTGCTGGCCGCGCTGCGCGAGCGGCCCACGGCCTGCGCCGCTTGTTCGTGAGTGAGCCCAAACTCTGCGACGAGGCGTTGCAGCCCTTGCGCTTCTTCGAGCGGGTTGAGGTCTTCGCGCTGGATGTTCTCGATCAGCGACATGGCCGCCGCGGCCTCGTTGGGCACGTCGCGCACCAGCACCGGCACGCGGTCGAGGCCCGCGAGCTTGGCGGCGCGGAAGCGGCGCTCGCCCGCGATGATCTCGTATTCGGCGTTCTTGGCCGCAGCCGAATCCGCATCGAGGCGGCGCACCAGGATGGGCTGCATGATGCCCTGGGCTTTGATGCTTTCCGCCAGTTCGTAGAGCGCGCCTTCGTCCATGCGGGTGCGCGGCTGGTAGACGCCGGCAACCATCTGGTCGAGCATCAGCGTGTGCGGCGCCTGCGCGGCACCGCCCTCGCCCTCGCCTGCGCCGTGGGTGTGGGCGGGCGAAGGCGCAGCCGTCGGGCCGAGCAGTGCTTCGAGGCCGCGCCCGAGTCCCTTGGGTTTCTTGGTCGCCATCAGTGCGTGTCTTTCGAGAGGTCGTTCAGGAGTTGCCGGCCCTCGGGCCAGTCGCCCAGGCCGGAGTCGGCATTCAGGTGACCGCCATGGCCGGCGTCGACGAAGCGTGCGCCCCAGTCGGCCGCCATCTGGCGCGAGCGCGCGGCATCGCAATACGGATCGTCGTCGGCGGCGATCAGCACGGCCTTGAACGGCAGCGGCTGGCGCACGATCGGCGCCCAGCCTGGAATCAGCTGGCGCAGGTCGTCGCGCTCGACGTCGCCCGGCGCCACCAGCAGCGCACCGCGCACCTTGTGCGAGTTGCGTGAATGGGCAGCCCAGGCGGCGACGAGGATGCAGCCCAGGCTGTGCGCCGCGAACACCACCTCGCCCGGGGCGGCCAGCACTTCTTCCTCAAGCCGCGCCGACCAGTCGCCACGCAGCGGCCGCATCCATTCGTGCTGCTCGGCGCGATGGTCGCCGTGAACCGACTCCCAGCGCGTCTGCCAATGGCCCGGGCCGCTGTTCTGCCAGCCGGGCAGCAGCAGGATGCGGGGCGCCTCGTCGCTCGAGAGCGTGGAGTCCATGCGGGCGCTCACGCGCTTTTCTCGCTGGCGGCATCGGGTGCAGCCGCGGGGGCGAGCACATCCTCGGGCAAGGTGAGCGGCGCCGATGGCGGGGCTGCGGTGACGGCTGTCGATGCTGCCGGCGCGATCGAGGCGAAAGCACTTGCCGGCGGCATCTTCTGCACCAGCTCGCTGGCGAAGGCGACGAAGGCCTGGCTGCCGCGTGCCGCGGGATCGAACACCACGCCCGGCAGGCCGTAGCTCGGCGCCTCGGCCAGGCGCACGTTGCGCGGGATCACAGTGTCGAACACCTTGTCGCCGAAATGGGCCTTGAGTTGCTCGCTGACCTGCTGCTGCAGCGTGATGCGCGGATCGAACATCACGCGCAGGAGCCCGATGATCTGCAGGTTCTTGTTGAGGTTGGCGTGCACCTGCTTGATGGTGTTGACGAGGTCCGTCAGCCCTTCGAGCGCGAAGTACTCGCACTGCATCGGCACGATCACGCCGTGCGCCGCGCAGAGGCCGTTGAGCGTCAGCAGGCTGAGGCTCGGCGGGCAGTCGATCAACACGAAGTCGTATTCGGCGCCGACAGCTGCCAGGGCGGTGCGCAGCCGCTTCTCGCGCCGGTCGAGCGCCACCATCTCGACTTCGGCACCGGCCAGTTCGCGGTTGGCGCCCAGCACGTCGTAGCCGCAGCCGCCTTCCACCAGCTTGTCGGCCTTGACGCGCGCCTCGGCGACAGACGCCGATTCGAGCAGCACGTCATATACGGTGAGTTCAAGCTGGCGCTTGTCGATGCCCGAGCCCATGGTGGCGTTGCCCTGAGGATCGAGGTCGATCATCAGCACCCGTTGCCCGACCTTGGCGAGGCCCGCTGCGAGGTTGACCGTGGTGGTCGTCTTGCCGACGCCGCCCTTCTGGTTGGCAATGCAGAAAATCTTGGCCATCGGATCAGCGGGAAATGGCGAGCTTGACGCCGAAGGCGATCAGGAAGACCCCCGCGAGCTTCTCGAGCGCGCCGGAGATGCGCGGATTGGCACGAATGCGCTCGGCCAAGAAGTGCGTGAGCAGCGTCGAAGTCAGGCCGTACAGGAACGTCAGCACGGCGATCGTGAGCGCCATCGCGCCGAAGGTGACCACGCCTTCGTGGCGCGCCGGGTCCACGAACAGCGGGAAGAAAGCCATGTAGAAGACGATGGCCTTGGGGTTCAGCAGCGTGATGGCGAACGCCTGGCGCAGGAAATGGCTGGGGCGGATGTTGAGGATCGGTGCGGAGCCTGGCTTGGCCAGCAGCATCCTGGCGCCCAGCCATGCCAGGTAGGCGGCGCCGAGCCACTGAACCGCCGTGAATGCGGCCGGGTAGGTGGCCAGCACGGCCGACACGCCTGCCACTGCTGCCCACATCAGGCACTGGTCGCCAAGGATCACGCCCATGGTGGCGGCCAGCCCGCCCTTGATTCCGCCCTTGCTGGTCGAGGTGATCAGCGCGAGGTTGCCCGGGCCGGGAATCAACAGAAAGAGGACGATGGCGGCGACGAATGCGCCGTAGTCAGCGATGCCGAACATGGGAATTGCCTCGAAGAAAGAGAACCAGGGGAGGCGTCGAGTCTAAGGCAGTGCGCCGCGGCAAAGCCGTCTGCACTTGGCTTTTGCGGTAGCCGGCCTGCCTTTTTCGCCGATCAATCCACCCGCTTGCGGGCCCAGACAATGCAGCGCTCACCCTCGAGACCCGGAACCGTCAGTTGTTCCACGTGAAACACATCGATCTTCGGAGGCAATTCGGCCAGTTCTTCGGTCGGCACCTTGCCCTTCATCGCTAGCCAAAGACCTTCGGGTGCGAGCAGGTGCATCGATCCATTGAAGAAATCCGGAAGCGAGGCAAAGGCCCGACTGCTGATGAGTTCATAGCTGCCCGACAGCGACTCGACACGCGCATGCAGGCCGCGCAGGTTGCGAATTTCGAGCTCGGCCGCGACCTGTTGCACGAAGGCCGCCTTCTTGGCCACCGCATCGAGGCAGGTGACTTCGACATTCGGCCGCAGGATCGCGATCACCACGCCCGGGAGTCCGCCGCCCGAACCCACGTCGAGCAGTCTGCCCTCCCCTGCCCACTCGCGATGCAGCGGCGCCACGGCCGCAACACTGTCGAGCAGATGGTGCGTCAGCACGCTTGCCGGGTCGCGCAGCGCCGTGAGGTTGTAGACCTTGTTCCACTTCAGCATGAGGCTGCCGTACGCCAGCAGTTGCTCGGCCTGGGCTTGCGACAGGGTCGTGCCCAGGGCGGCTGCGCCTTCGCGCAGCGTGTCAATCGACGCACTCATGCGGCGGGTGTTTCCACGGCAGCGTCGGCAGCAGCATCACGGCTGAACGCCTTGTGCCCGCCTTTTCGCAGATGAATCATCAGCAGCGAAATTGCGGCGGGTGTGACGCCAGAAATGCGAGACGCCTGTCCTAGGGTCTCGGGCCGGTGCTTGGCGAGCTTGTCGCGCACCTCGAAGCTCAATGCCGGGACCTGGCCGTAGTCGAAATCGACCGGCAGGCGGAGGTTCTCGAAGTGCGCAGCCCGTTCGACCTCGTCATGCTGTCGCTCGATGTAGCCTGAATACTTGGCCGAGATCTCGATCTGCTCGATCTCGGTGTCACCGAGCGCCATTTCCGCGCCGTACTTGCCGCCGTCGAGCGACATCAAGGTCTCGTAGCTCACATCGGGCCGGCGCAGCAGGTCGGCCAGGTTGTATTCGCGCTCAATCGCCTTGCCCAGCACACGTTCCGACTCGGCCGCGGGCAGGTTGCGGGGATTTACCCAAATCGACTTGAGCCGCGTTGTTTCACGTGAAACAGCATCACGCTTGCGGCTGAAAGCGTCCCACCGCGCGTCATCGACCAAGCCCAGCTTGCGGCCGGCTTCGGTGAGCCGCATGTCGGCGTTGTCCTCGCGCAGCTGCAGCCGAAACTCGGCGCGGCTTGTGAACATGCGGTACGGCTCGGTCACACCCTTGGTGATCAGGTCGTCCACCAGCACGCCGAGGTAGGCCTCGTCGCGACGCGGCAGCCAGGGCGCTTCGCCTCTGCACTGCAATGCGGCATTGACGCCGGCAAACAGGCCCTGCGCCGCGGCTTCCTCGTAGCCGGTGGTGCCGTTGATTTGGCCCGCAAAAAACAGCCCCTGGATCGAACGCGTCTCGAAGCTGCTCTTGAGTTGGCGCGGATCGAAGTAGTCGTATTCGATGGCGTAGCCGGGACGCAGGATGTGGGCGTTCTCCAGCCCAGGCATCGACCGCACGAGCTGGTACTGGATGTCGAACGGCAAGCTGGTCGAGATGCCATTCGGGTAATACTCGTTCGTGGTCAGCCCTTCGGGCTCCAGGAAGATCTGATGGCTATCCTTGTCGGCAAAGCGGTTGATCTTGTCTTCCACGCTCGGGCAGTAGCGCGGGCCTATGCCATCGATCTTGCCGGTGAACATTGGGCTGCGGTCGAAACCCGAACGTATGATCTCGTGCGTGCGCGCGTTGGTGTGGGTGATCCAGCACGCCATCTGCCGCGGATGCATGTCGGTGCGGCCCATGAAGCTGAACACCGGCTTCGGCCCTGCCCCGCCCGGCATGCCGTCGCCGGGCTGCTCGGTGCACTTCGAGAAATCGATGGTCCGGCCGTCAAGGCGCGGCGGCGTGCCGGTCTTGAGCCGGCCCTGCGGCAGCTTGAGTTCCTTGAGGCGCGCCGACAGGCTGACCGCCGGAGGGTCGCCCGCACGCCCGGCCTGATAGTTGTCAAGCCCCACATGGATGCGGCCGTCGAGAAAGGTGCCCGCGGTCAGCACCACGGCGCGTGCGCGAAAGGCGATACCGACCTGGGTCACGGCGCCGACCACACGATCGCCCTCGACCATCAGGTCGTCGACGGCCTGCTGGAACAGGCTCAGGTTGGGCTGGTTCTCGAGCCGCTGGCGGATCGCCGCCTTGTAGAGGATGCGGTCGGCCTGGGCCCGCGTGGCGCGCACGGCCGGACCCTTGCTCGAATTCAGGATCCGGAACTGGATGCCGGCCTCGTCGGTGGCAATCGCCATGGCGCCGCCGAGTGCGTCGACCTCCTTGACCAAGTGGCCCTTGCCGATCCCGCCGATCGAGGGGTTGCAGCTCATCTGCCCCAAGGTCTCTATGTTGTGGGAGAGCAGCAGGGTCTTGGCGCCCATGCGGGCGGACGCAAGCGCGGCCTCGGTGCCGGCGTGGCCACCGCCAACGACGATCACATCGAATTCTTCGGGGTACAGCATGGAAAAGGGGGGCGCACCACTGACGCGTGCGCTGCGCAAAGGGGGCACTGATTTTAATCGGGGGTGGTGCTCTGTGCGCGCTGTACGGGCAATTGGAGGGGGCCCGCGCGCTCGACTCTTTGGCGAGCCAGGCCTTTGCTGTCAATGTCGGTACGCTATCAAATATATAGCAGTTGACTTTTCAGGTGGCTTGCCGATGCAGAGGCAGTTCCCAATGCGCCTGGGTCACAAGCAGAACCCGCACCACGCGGTGGGCGGGGCTCTGCAGCAGCTGGCCGAGTGAACGGATGCGCGGCCAGCGCGGTATCAACCGATGGGTCAATCGATGGCTTTCTTGACCGCACCGACCCCAAGCACCGCGAGCACCACGAACAGCAGGGCCAGCGCGAGGAACAGGCCGAACAGCAGCTTCGCGATACCGGCCGCACCGGCCGCGATGCCGCCGAAGCCCAGCAGGGCTGCGACGAGCGAGATGACGGCAAAAATGATGGCGTACTTCAACATCTGTTTCTCCTTGGGCAGGCGCTGTGCCCACCATGCGCCGAAGCTTAAAGAGGCATGTGCGCACGACCGTTAGTCGGCCTGCGCGTGAACCCGTAGGACAAAAACGCGCCACAGGCGAGCCGGGGACGCGCACGGCGCAAACCCGCTAGCATCGCGCGGTCATTGGTTCTTTCACATTCATCATTCCAAGTTGGAGATTCCTCGCATGAAGCTGTACTACTCGCCCGGCGCCTGTTCGCTCTCGCCCCACATCGCGCTGAAGGAAGCGGGCATTGCCTTCGAACCGGTGCTCGCGAGCACCAAGAGCCACAAGCTGCAGGATGGCACCGACTACTACGGGATCAATCCGCTGGGCTACGTGCCGATGCTCGAACTCGACGACGGCACGCGCCTGCGCGAAGGTCCGGCGATCGTCCAGTACATCGCCGACCTCGCGCCCACCAAGAACCTCGCGCCGGCCTCCGGCACCCTGCAGCGCTACCGCCTGCAGGAATGGCTGACCTTCATTGGCACCGAGATGCACAAGGGCTTCAGCCCGCTGTTCAACGCCGCCATGCCCGAGGAAGCCAAGACGATCTTCAAGGACAAGCTCAAGTCGCGCTACCAGTGGCTCGACGGGCAGCTCGCAGACCGGCAATACCTCATGGGCGAGCACTTCAGCGTGGCCGACGCCTACCTGTTCACCGTTACCAACTGGACCAAGCCGACCAGCGTCGACATCGCCGACTTCGCGAACCTCCAGGCCTGGCATGCACGCGTGGGTGCGCGCCCGGCGGTGCAGGAAGCGATGAAGGCAGAAGGCCTGCTGAAGTGAGCCGAAGCGCGCGGAAGCATGCCGCGCGCTCTCGACGCTCGGTCATCGCACTCGGCGCGCACGGCGACTTAGCAGCATTCGGACAACCGTGCGAAAGCACGGGTTCGGGTTGCGGGTTTAGCCTCGCGCCTGTTTCCACTTTTCCGGTTGATATCCCATGCCCACCCTCTTCGATCCCGTGCAAGCCGGCGACCTCCAGCTCGCCAACCGCATCGTGATGGCGCCGCTCACGCGCAACCGCTCGCCCAATGCGATCCCGACCGAGATGGCCGCGACCTACTACGCACAGCGCGCCTCGGCCGGCCTGCTCATCACCGAGGCCACGGCGATCAGCCACCAGGGCCAGGGCTACGCGGACGTGCCCGGTCTCTACGGCACCGAGCAGCTCGACGGATGGAAGCGCGTGACCGAGGCGGTGCATGCCAAGGGCGGCAAGATCGTGGTGCAGCTCTGGCATGTGGGCCGCGTCTCGCACACCGAACTGCAGCCAGATGGGGGCAAGCCGGTCGCGCCCTCGGCCATCACGGCCAAGACGAAGACGGTGCTGATCAAGGACGGGGTGCCGACCTTCGTCGAAACCTCCGAGCCACGTGCGCTCGACGCCGAGGAGATCCCCGGCATCGTCCACGCCTACGCCGCCGCAGCGCGCAACGCCGTTGAAACCGCGGGCTTCGACGGCGTGGAACTGCATGGCGCCAACGGCTACCTGCTCGACCAGTTTCTGAAGGACGGCAGCAACAAGCGCACCGACGACTACGGCGGCAGCATCGAGAACCGCGCCCGCCTGCTGCTCGAAGCCACGCGTGCCGTGGTCGACGCGGTCGGCGGCGGCCGCACCGGCATCCGGCTGTCGCCCGTGACGCCCGCCAACGACGCGCACGATGCCGATCCGCAGCCGCTCTTCACCTACGTGGTACAGCAGCTCGCGCCGCTCGGCCTGGCCTACATCCACGTCATCGAAGGTGCCACCGGCGGCCCGCGCGAGATCGAGGACCGCCCGTTCGACTACGAGGCGCTCAAGGCCGCCTACCGCACGGCCGGCGGCAAGGCCGCCTGGATGGTCAACAACGGCTATGACAAGCCGCTCGCGGAACAGGCCGTGAAGGAAGGCGACGATCTCGTGGCCTTCGGCAAGCCCTTCATCGCCAACCCCGACCTCGTGCGCCGCCTGCGCGAGAACGCAGTGCTCAATGCCGTGGACAAGCCAACGATGTACGGTGGCGGCGCCAAGGGCTACATCGACTATCCGACGCTGGACTGACGCGGCGACGCCGCACGCACACCCCATGCGCAGGCTTGCCGAACCCCAGGACCTCGACGCGGTCTTCGCCATCTACATGCACGAGCGCGTCGTGCCCTTCCTGGGCTACGACCCGATGCCGCTCGACGACTTTCGGCCGATCTTCGACGACCTGGTCGACTGCGGCTGCTTCTACGTGTACGAAGTGGACGACCGCATCGCGGGCTTCTACCGGGCCTCTCGCTACCCGGGACGCGTCAGCCACGTGGCCTGCTTCGGCACGCTCGCGGTCGACCCGGCGCTACACGGCCGGGGCATCGCACAGGCCATGGTGCGCGACGCGATCGATCGGCTCGCATCCGAGGGCGTGAAGCGCATCGAGCTCTATGCCGAGGCCGACAACACGGCCGGCCTGCGCTTCTACGAGAAGCTCGGCTTCGAGCGCGAAGGCGTGCTGCGCAAGTTCTACAAGCGCGCGGGCGACGCCGACTACGTCGACGATCACCTGCTCGCGCTGCTGATCGATTGACGCGGCTTCCAGCGCCGCAGCAGCAGCGCATTGGCCATCACGCTGACGCTCGAGAGCGCCATCGCACCGCCGGCGACCACCGGGCTGAGCCAGCCGAGCGCGGCCAACGGAATGCCGGCCACGTTGTAGGCAAAGGCCCAGAACAGGTTCTGCCGAATCTTCGCGACGGTGCGCGCCGAGAGTTCGAGCGCCTCGCCCACGAGCGCCAGGTCGCCGCGCATCAGCGTGATGCCCGCGGCTTCCATCGCCACGTCGGTGCCGCCGCCCGAGGGCGCCATCGCCATGCCCACGTCGGCCGCGGCCAGTGCGGGTGCGTCGTTGGCACCGTCGCCGACCATCGCGACCACATGGCCATCGCGCTTCAGCGCAGCGACCTGCGCGGCCTTGTCGCCGGGCAGCACGTCGGCACGCACGTCGGCCGCCGCGATGCCGAGCCGCGCCGCCATGGCTTCGGCCGCGCGCCGGTTGTCGCCCGAGATCATCACCACGCGCAGGCCGCGCGCACGCAGCGTGCGAACGGCTTCGGCGGCCTCGGGCTTGGGCTCGTCGGCAAAGGCGAGCAGCGCCTCGACCTGCGCCCCACCCGCCGCGTCGAAGCGCAGCAGCGCCGACACGGTCGCACCTTGCGCATGCAGGCCCTCGATCTGCGCGGCATCGGGCAGAGCCCCGAGTTCCGCACACCAGCGCAGGCTGGCGATGGCCCACTGCTCGCCGTCGACCTCGCCGCGCACGCCGCGTCCCGGCATCGCCTGCATCGCGCCAAGCGGCGGCGCCTGCACACCGCGCTCGGCCGCGGCGGCGAGCACCGCACGCGCCAGCGGATGCTCGCTGCCGCCCTGCAGGCTGGCGGCCGTGGCCAGCAACGCGGCCTCGGTGCGCTCGCTGCCCTCTCCCGCCGGCAGCAGCGCCGTGAGCACCGGCCGCCCGATGGTCAGTGTGCCGGTCTTGTCGAAGGCGACGGTGTCGACGCGGTGCGCAACCTCGAGCGCGCGCGCATCCTTCACGAGGATGCCGCGCCGCGCCGCGACGCCGGTGCCGGCCATCACCGCCACCGGCGTGGCGAGGCCGAGCGCACACGGACAGGCGATCACCAGCACCGCCACGGCATGGACCAGCGCCGTTTCGATGCCCGCGCCCATCAACAACCAGCCCGCCAGGGTGGCGAGCGCGATCACGAGCACCACCGGCACGAACACGGCCGCGACCTTGTCCACGAGGCGCTGGATCGGCGCCTTCGCGGCCTGCGCATCCTCGACCAGCCGGATGATGCGCGCGAGCACGCTCTCGGCGCCCACCGCGCTGACCTCCACCACCAGGCGCCCGTCGCCGTTGACCGAACCGCCCGTGAGCGCCTGGCCTGGTCCCTTCGGCACCGGCAGCGGCTCGCCGGTGAGCATCGATTCGTCGACCTCGGACTGGCCTTCGACCACGCGCGCATCCGCCGGTACACGCTCACCGGGCCGCACCGCGAGCCGGTCGCCCGCCATGAGCTCGGCCACGGGCACGTCGCTCTCGCCGCGCGGCCCGACGAGGTGGGCCACCTCCGGGCGCAACTGCTGCAAGGCACGGATCGCCGAGGTGGCCTGGCGTTTGGCGCGCGCCTCGAGCCACTTGCCGAGCAGCACCAGCGTGATCACCATGGCCGAGGCCTCGAAATACAGGTGCGGCATCGCGCCGTGCCCTGCATGCTCACCCGTGGTGGCGCGCCACCAGAGCCAGAGCGACAAGCCGAAGGCCGCGCTGGTGCCGAGCGCCACCAGCAGGTCCATGTTGCCCGTGCCTGCGCGCGCGGCATGCCAGCCTGCACGGTAGAAGCGCGCACCGAGCCAGAACTGCACCGGCGCGGCCAGCAGCAATTGCAGCCATGGCGGCAGCATCCACTCATGGCCCCAGGGTTGGCCGAGCATCGGCGCCATCAGCGGAATCGAGAGAAGCAGGCCGATCGCGACCGGCCCGAAGCCCTGCCAGCGCGACGGATCGACCGCCGCGGCATCGACCTCCTCGGCGCTGCGAGGCTCGTAGCCGGCGGTGCGGATCGCGCGGCGCAGGCGCGCCTCGAGGTCTTCCGCGCCGGCCGCCACGACGCGGGCCGATTCGGTCGCGAGGTTCACGCTGACTTCCTGCACGCCCGGCACGCTCTTGAGCGCGCGCTCGACACGCATGACACAGGAGGCGCAGGTCATGCCGCCGACGGAAAGCTGGCTGGTGCGCATGGCCAGGCGGGGATCGTTTTGCATAGTTTCCATGCGCCAAGGCTAAAGCCTCACATCATGGCAAGGTCAAGCGGCAACGCGCAGTGCCCCTTCGCTGGACATTGACATCGTGAGAGGGTTCAAACTGAGGCTTCTTCGATTCGGTCCATCATCTTTCATTCACAGGAGCCACAACGATGAGTCAGAAATTCCAGGTCTCGGGCATGAGCTGCGGTCATTGCGTGAGCGCGGTGCAGAACGCGGTGCAGACGGTCGACCCCGAGGCACAGGTCACGGTCGATCTCGAAACCGGCCATGTCGACGTGCTCAGCGAACAGCCGCGCGCGGACATCGTGGCGGCCATCGAGAATGCCGGCTACGCAGTGAAATGAACATTGGAGCGAACGTCTCCATTGGCGACGCTGCGCGGCGCTCCGGCGTTTCGGCGCGCATGGTGCGGCACTACGAAGGCCTTGGCCTGCTGCCCGCCGTGGCGCGCACCGAAAGCGGCTACCGCCAGTACGGCGACGCCGACATCCACACGCTGCGCTTCATCAAGCGCTCACGCGACCTCGGTTTCTCGATGGAGGAAATCGCGGAACTGGTGGGGCTGTGGCACAACCGGCGCCGCGCCAGCGCGAGCGTCAAGCGCATCGCGCAGAAGCACCTCGGTGAACTCGAGCAGCGCATCGCCGACATGCAGGCGATGCGCAACACGCTCGCCCACCTGGTGCACTGCTGCCACGGCGACGCGCGGCCCGAGTGCCCGATCCTCGACGACCTCGCGCACTGAGGCCATCGCGGTTTCGTAACGTTCAGACGCCCCGGACCAGCGCCATCACCTTCGCGGTGTCGAGGGTGCGCGCCTTTTCCTGGATCGCGGGCAGGTACTGGGTCTGCAGGCTCTTGCCTTCCTGCATGACGCCCGCGAACGTGTCCTTGAGCATCTGCGTCGACAGCGTGCGGCCGCCCGCGTAATAGCGTTTGGCCACATGGCCCAGCGCGTAGGTGGACGCGAAGCTCATGCCCGAACTCACGGCCTGGTTGCCGATGCCGCGCAGCAGGCCGCCGCCCATCTTGCCGAGCAGGCCGCCGAGCAGCTTCCGCCCGGCCTGTTCGAGGTACTGCGAGGTCAGGCCCACGCCCACCGTCGCGATGAAGTCCTTGATGTGGCCGGTGTCGAGGTCATAGCCGTGCGCCTTGCCGATGCGGTAGACCAGCTTCATCTGCAGCGGAATGATCGCCATGGTCGACAGCGTCTCGGGCAGCAGTTCGAGCGCGCCGTTGAGGATGGCGGCGTTGAGGATGGATTTGTCGAGCTCGGCGCCATCCACCGTGCTGGGTGCAGCAGCCGCTGCGCCGGTGGCCACGGGCACCGCCGCGATCTCTTCGGCCTGCCGCGAGAACTGGACGGCGGAGGCATCGAGCCCGAGCGACGTGCGCAGGTCCGCCAGGAACATGCGCTCCGCCTCCGATTGCGTACCGTCCGCATCGCACACGCAGACGGCCATCTCGTAGGCGAGCTGCTTCGATTCGCTGCTCTGGAGATCGCCGGCTGCCCCGGCCAGCGACACGCGCTTCATCAGCACATCCTGGTAGAGCGTCGGCAGGTTTACGCCGTCGGCCTGCGACAGGCCTTCGGCGGTGCGCTTGATTTCGGCGCGTTCGCGCTCGTGTTTCTCGCCGTCGACGAAAGCGGCCAGCAGGCTGAGGGTCACGATGGCCCTGGTTTCGGAGGTGGTCACGTCGGTATTTCCGCAGGTTGAAGGACAAGGTTCGTTCGGCAAGGTCCCCGAAGGTTCCACCGCCCGTTCTCCCCACAAAGCTTGGGCAACTCTGTGGATAAACAACGCACTACTTTGTAAGACGAATGTAAGTGCCTGATTTCTAAGACAAATCAATAGTCTGCTCAATTAAACAGCAATCGCTTTCTTTGTACGAAAGTTGTCTTTGGCAGATTTGTGCCGCGCTGTCAAAGGACAACCCTGGGGAGATTTTCGGCACAAGCAGGTGGTTATCCACAGGGCGGGGGCGAGTCGCAATGTTGTTCCTTTTGGCGCGACAGCACGGAAGCGCAGCTGCGCACAGTGACGCGGGTGTGACAAGTGCCTGTCACATAACGGGAAAAGCGGCCTGTCCACAGGACAGTGCCTCCCTTACCTACTACTACTAATTTGAATAAGAGAATTAAGAAAGAAATACAGGGCCACCGCCTCGCGCAAGAAAAAAGCCGCGAAGGGCCGCGCCGTGTTCGCGGCGCCACGCGCACAACCCGGCCGCTGCCACGCTGCGTTGCCTCGCTAACATCCGGGGATGAGTTTCAAACCGCGGATCCTGATCGCCGAGGACGAATCGGGCATTGCCGACACGCTGCAGTACGTGCTCCAGAGCGACGGCTTCACGCCGGTGTGGTGCGCCACGGCCGAAGAGACCATCGCGCAGTTCGCCAAGGAGCTGCCGGCGCTCGCGATCCTCGACGTCGGCCTGCCCGATCTCAACGGTTTCGAGCTCTTCAAGCGGCTGCGTGCGCTGAACCAATCGCAGGGCGGCGCGGAAGTGCCGATGCTGTTCCTGACCGCGAGAAGCGACGAGATCGACCGCGTGGTGGGGCTCGAACTCGGCGCGGACGACTACATTGCCAAGCCCTTCTCGCCGCGCGAACTGGTGGCCCGGGTGCGCACCATCCTCCGGCGCAGCGCGAGAATGGGCGCTGGAGGGGCAGCAGCACCGGCCGGCGGGCTCCCCCATCAAAACGCGCCCGCAGCGCCTCCAGCGCCTTCCCAGACCCCTGCAATGCCGTTCTCGCTCGACACCGAACGCATGCAGATTCGCTATTACGGACGCCTGCTCGAACTCTCGCGCTACGAATACGGCCTGCTGCGCCTGCTCGTGCAGCGCCCGGGCCGGGTCTTCACGCGCGACGAACTGCTGCAGCTGGTCTGGGACGATGCGAGCGAGAGCTTCGACCGCACTGTCGATGCGCACGTGAAGACGCTGCGCGCCAAGCTCAAGGCGATCGCGCCCGAGGTGGAGCCGATCCGCACGCTGCGCGGCACCGGTTATGCGCTGAACGAAGAGCTTCCCGGTACGCCGTGAGCCGTAGAACGCGGATCTTCATCGGCATCCTGCTGATCTACACGGCGGGCATCGCATTCCTGCTGTACCGCGTCGTTGCCGACATCGATCCGCGCTACCGCGAATCGGCCGAGGAATCGCTGGTCGAAACCTCGCAGCTGCTCGCGAGCCTGGTCGAGCAGGACGTGATCGCCGGCGCCATCAACACCGCGCGCCTCGAGCCGCTGTTTCGCAGCGTCTATGCGCGCGAGTTCTCGGCCCAGATCTACAACCTGCACAAGAACCGAGTCGAGCTGCGCGTCTACGTCACCGACCGCAGCGGGCGCGTGATGTTCGATTCGCTCGGCCGCCACCTGGGCGAGGACTATTCCAACTGGAGCGACGTGCGGCGCACGCTCGGCGGCATCTACGGTGCGCGCACCACGCGCGACGTCGAGGCCGACCCGCGCACTTCGGTGATGTACGTGGGCGCGCCGATCCGCTGGAACAACGAGATCGTCGGCATGGTCAGCGTCGGCAAGCCGGTGCAGAGCTTCGGCCAGTTCGTCGACGACGCTCGCGCCCGCACGCTGTGGGTGGGCGTGGGTTCGGGCCTGGCGCTGCTGCTGCTGGCGGTGATCGTCTCGGTCTGGCTGGTGCGGCCCTTCGGGCTGATCTCCGACTACTGGGCCTGGGTGCGCGCGCAGCGCAGCCTGAGCATCGGGCGCATGGCGCGCCGCGCAGTGGATGCGGTGCGCACCGGCTTCAGCGAAATGCGCGACACCCTGACCGGCCGCAACTACGTGGCGGACTATGTGCAGAACTTCACGCACGAAGTGAAGAGCCCGTTGTCGGCGATCCGCGGTGCGGCCGAGCTGCTGCAGGAGCCGTCGATGCCGCACGCGGAGCGCGAGCGCTTTCTGCAGAACATCGAGCGTGAGACGCAGCGCATCCAGGAGATCGTCGATCGCATGATGGAACTCACCGCGCTCGAAGCGCGGCGCGGGCTCGACCGCACCGAGCCGGTGGCGCTGGCCTTGCTGCTCGATGACATTGCAAGCAGCGCCCGGCCCGCGGCGGCCCGGCGCGACATCCGCGTGCGCGTCGACATCCGCGCCCAGTCCATCGTCGAAGGCGATCCGTTCCTGCTGCGCCGCGCGATCAGCAATCTGCTGGACAACGCGATCGATTTCTCGCCGGCCGACAGCGAGGTGTTGCTCATGCTCGAGACCACCTCGAAGCTCGCGCGCGTGACCGTGCGCGACCGCGGGCCGGGCATTCCCGACTACGCGCAAGAAAAAGTCTTCCAGAAGTTCTATTCGCTCGCGCGGCCGCACAGCCACAAGAAGAGCACCGGCCTCGGGCTGGCCTTCGTGAAGGAGATCGCCGCGCTGCACCGCGGCCGCATCGAGCTCGGCAATGCCGCGCGCGGCGGCGCGGTGGCCACGCTCACGCTGCCGCTCATGCCAGCGCACTGAGGCGCTCTGACTTTTTACTGGCCCGTCAGCGCGCCGTAGGCCGCGCGCGTCGCGGGGCTCACGGCACCGAGCAATTGCTCGTACGAGGTCTTGTGCCGCGCCAGCATGCGCGCCGAGGCCACCGCCTTCGACTTGCAGAACCAGTGGCAGGTGTGCTGCATCAGGAACAGCTCGGCCGACATGGTGAAGGCCTTGGCCTTGGGCGTACGGCCCGCCTCGTTGCGCATGGTCTCGGTAATGCCGCGGGCGTGGATGAAAAGTGCTTCGCGCATGTCGAAGGTCGCGGCCGGGAACAGCGTGTGGGCGAACGGGATGGCGAGCGGCAGCTTGCTCACGCGCGCATCGGCTGGCTCGACGCGCGCGAAGGCGGCGGCGAAGCGGTCGAACTCGCCCGAGAGCTTTTGCTCGGTGGCGTCGAGCATGTGCCAGATCTGCTCGCGGCGCGCGGGATCGTCTTCGCCGAGGCATCGCAGGTAGCCGTCGGTGAGCGTCTCCATGAGCCGCTCGATCTGGAAATTGCCGAGATGGTTGGCGAGCAGCACGATGCGCTGGCGCTGTTCACGGGACTTGAGCAAGTGGCCGCCGATGGCGATCAATGCCACCAGGATGAGGATTTCCATGGATGCAGGCAGAAGGAGAAAAAAGAGGCAGCAGCGGGAGAAGCGGACTGCGCCGAGTGTAGAGACCCGGCGCTGTGCTTTCTCCCGCCACCCTCCCCTGCCTGTTACCGAAAGAATTCGAGGATGCGGTTGCGCTCCTCCGGCGGTGGCGGCGGACCGAGCGGCATGAGTTCCTGCGGCTGCGTCGGCGCCTCGACGGGTTCGATGCCCAGGCTGGCGATGTTGTGGCCCGGCGTGAATTCGTCGAAATACCATTCGCCGTCGATGTTGGCCACGCCCGCGGGTTCGGGAATGCGGCTCACGGGCACGCCCTTGAGCGCCGACTGCATGTAGCCGATCCAGATCGGCAGACTCAGGCTCCCGCCGGTCTCGCCCCGCACGCCGAGCTGGCGCGGCGTGTCGTAGCCGATCCATGCAATGCCCACGTTGGTCGGCTGGAAGCCCGCGAACCAGGTGTCGAACGAATCGTTGGTCGTGCCGGTCTTGCCGAACAGGTCGTCGCGCTTGAGCGCCTGGTGCGCGCGTGCCGCGGTGCCGCCGCGCACCACGCTCTGCAGCAGCGAATCCATGATGAAGGCATTGCGCTCGGGGATCGCGCGGCGGCTTTCGTCGAGCACGGGGGGGTCGGTCTCGACCAGCACCTTGTCGCGCAGGTCGGTGATGCGCGTCACGAGGTACGGGTTGACCTTGTAGCCGCCATTGGCGAACACCGAATAGGCCGTGGCCATCTGCATCGGCGTGACCGAGCCGGCGCCGAGCGCCATCGGTAGGTAGGCCGGGTGCTTGTCGCGGTCGAAGCCGAAGCGCGTGATCCAGTCCTGCGCGTAGGGTGCGCCGATCGACTGCAGGATGCGGACGGTCACGAGGTTCTTCGACTTCATGAGCGCGGTGCGCAGCGGCATCGGGCCTTCGAAACCGCCGTCGTAGTTCTTGGGTTCCCAGGGCTGCCCGCCGCTGGTGCCCGCTTCGAAGTAGAGCGGCGCGTCGTTCACGATGGTGGCCGGCGTGAAGCCCTTCTCGAGCGCGGCCGAATAGATGAAGGGCTTGAAGCTCGAACCGGGCTGGCGCCAGGCCTGCGTGACGTGGTTGAACTTGTTCTTGCCGAAATCGAAGCCACCGACCAGCGATTTGATCGCGCCGGTGCGCGGGTCCATCGAGATGAAGGCGCCCTCCACTTCGGGCAGCTGGGTGATCTCCCAGGTGTTCTTCGGCGTCTTTGCGACGCGGATCACCGCGCCGCGGCGGATCTTGATGTGCGGCGGCGCCTTGGCCGCGAGCCCCGACTGCGCGGGCCGCAGTCCTTCGCCGGTGATCTGCACCGCCTCGCCATTGGCGCGCACCGCTTCGATCTCCTTGCTGCCGGCCTTCAGCACGACCGCAGCCATCACGTCGCCGTTGTCGGGATGCTCGGCCAGCGCGTCGTCGACGGCTTCGTCGAGCTGCTGCGGATCGTCGGGCAGGTCGACGAAACGCTCGGGCCCGCGGTAGGGTTGGCGCCGCTCGTAGTCCATGATGCCTTTGCGCAGCGCCTTGTACGCCGCGGCCTGGTCGGCTGCCACCAGCGAGGTGTAGACCTTCATGCCGCTGGTGTAGATGCTGTCACCGTACTGCGCGTACATCGTCTGGCGCACCGTCTCGGCCACGTGTTCGGCGTGCAGCCGGTTCGGGTCGGCCGCATCGCGCAGTTGCAGCTCTTCGCTCTTGGCAGCGGCCGCCTGCTCGGCGGTGATGAAGCCGGTCTCCTGCATGCGGTCGATCACGTAGAGCTGGCGCGCACGCGCGCGGCGCGGATTGACCACCGGATTGTTCGCGCCCGGTGCCTTCGGCAGGCCCGCGAGCATCGCCGCTTCGGCGGTGGTGACGTTCTGCAGCGGCTTGCCGAAATAGGCCTCGGCGGCGGCTGCGAAGCCGTAGGCCCGATTGCCGAGGTAGATCTGGTTCAGGTAGATCTCGAGGATCTGGTCCTTGGTGAGTTGCTGCTCGAGTCGCAGCGCGAGCAGGATCTCGTAGGTCTTGCGCGTCAGCGTGCGTTCCGAGCTCAGGTAGACGTTGCGCGCCACCTGCATGGTGATGGTCGAGGCGCCCTGCTGGCGCCCGCCCTTGAGGCTCGCGACCGCAGCGCGCATGAAGCCGATGTAGTCGACGCCGCCATGCTCGTAGAAGCGCGCGTCCTCCACGGCGAGCACGGCGTCCTTCATGACCTTCGGAATGCTGGCGAACGGCGTGAGCGTGCGGCGCTCCTCGCCGAATTCGCCGATCAGCGTGCCGTCTGCGGTGTACACGCGCAGCGGCAGCTTGGGCCGGTAGTCGGCGAGCTCGGAAATGTCGGGCAGCCGCGGGTAGATGACCGCAACGGTCACGATGGCGGCCACGACCAGCAGCATCGCTGCACCGCCAGCCGTGATGGCGCTCCACCGCGCGATGCGCCGCAGTCGCTGCGAGCGCGCCGCGCCGGCGGTGGAAGAAGAGGAATCGTCCATGGGAAATCAGAAGTGAGAAAAAACAGTCCGTTGCATTGGTTACGCCGAAGGGGCCGCCTCCGGTGAGACTGGCGCCGGCGCGCGGTGGTTCCCGGCCGACAGTGCGTACCAGTCGACCTTGCGTGTGGCGAGCATCAGGATGGCTAGCATGCCGAATGTCAGCAGGGCGCCGAGCAGCAGCGCGTTGCTTTCCGACGCCAGCAGGCCATAGAGCGCGCCATAGAGTACCGCGACATAGGCCCCGAAACCCACGCCGCGCTGCCAGCTTTGCAGCACGGCGCTGAAATAGACCGCCAGCAGCAGCACGCTCGCACCGGCCGCGCCAGCATAGGCCATCCAGAACGCGAACTTCTCCGACAGCGCCAGCAGCAGCAGGAAGAACAGCGCGATCGACAGGCCGACCAGCCCGTACTGCACCGGATGCATGCGCTGGCGGCGGAACAGTTCGAACATGAAGGCCGCCATGATCACCAGCCCGATGAAGAGGGCGCCGTACTTGCCGGCGCGCGTGCTCATCGAATACACGTTGACCGGCTGGGCGAGCGACACGTCGAAGCTCTGCATCGACAGCGCCCGCTGCCGGCTGCCGGCGCCGAGTGCCGCGCGCACCTCGTCGCGGGCCGAGGTCACGAGCGACGAGACGCGCCAGCGCGCATCGAAGCCCTCGGGCGTCACTTGCCGTTCGGTGGCCAGGAACCGGCCGCCGAAGCTCGGATGCGCCCAGGGCGAGCGCAGGTGCGCAGTGGTCTCATCGGCGATCGGCACCAGCGCGAGCGTGTCCTGCCCCACCAGCCCGAGCTTCATCTCGAACGGCATCGGCGCCTTGGCTTCCCAGGCGGCGAGCGCCGCGCCGGACAGCGGCGCATGGATGCCACCGGCCAGCGCGGCATCGCCTGCGATGCCGGGCACACGCTGCCTGAAGCGCAGTGCTTCGCCGGTCATCGCAATCGTCGGCGAGCCATCGAGGCCGCGCAGGTCGCTGGCGGCGAAGACGACGATCGGTGACTTGAACTCGATCTTCGATGCGGTCTCGCTGTGCGCCACGGAGGCCGGATCGAAAGCCGCAAAGGCGCCCGCCAACGTGGCGTCGAGCGTATAGAAAGGAATCTTGAAGATGCCGCGGTAGCGTTCCTGCGGCGCCATCGATCCTTCGATGTGCAGCTTGTCGGGAAACACCACGTGCGCCCTCTCCTTGCTGCGCGCTTCCTGGCCGATCACCGTGCCCTTGGCATCGCGTTGCGGCTCCAGCCAGCGCTCGACGTACGGCACCAGCAGCAACGGGCCGACGACGGTCTGCGGGCCCGCATAGGTGGCGGCAAGCTCGGTGGCCGCCTCGCGCTGGCTCTGGCCGCGCTCGCGGTTGAGCGAATCGATGCGCGCCAGCGGGATGCACAGCAGCAGCGTGAGCAACAGCAACCCCGCCACCTTCACGAGCATCGAGCCCTGCAGGCTCTTCAGCAATTGGGACATGGAACTTCTCCTCTTGGTCAATGGAGCCGCGATGCTCGCGGCGCCATCCGAAGGCGGTGTGAAGCGAAGCCGCGGCTGGACTTCACATGGACTTCACACAAGGCTGCGCCGCGCATTCCGCACTTCAAGAAGCCTTCCCATTGCCTTCTCGGACGACGTCGACAGTGACGGCTGTGCAAGTTCGCACGGACACCGACACCCTCGCCATGGAAGCCCACACCACTCCCCGACCTGGCCGCTGGCTCTGGCTCGCGACCCTCAGCCTGGCGACCGCCGGCTTCGTCGCGCTGACCCTGCATCCCGTGCATGCGCAGGAAGCACCCAGGCCGCGCTCGAAGACCGAGAGCCCATATTTCTTCGTGAAAAGCGACGATCCCGCGGTCGACCGCCTGCCGCTCAAGGCGACCGAGGTGGCGGTGAAGATCTCGGGTGTCATCGCCGATGTCACCGTGACCCAGACCTACCGCAACGAAGGCCAGCGCGCGATCGAGGCGAAGTACGTTTTTCCGGGGTCGAGCAAGGCCGCGGTCAGCGGCCTCAACGTGCGCCTGGCCGACCGGCTGATCACCGCACAGATCCGCGAGAAGCAGCAGGCGCAGATCGAATACGACAGCGCAAAGAAGGAGGGCAAGACCGCCGCGCTGCTCGAGCAGCATCTGCCCAACGTGTTCCAGATGAACGTCGCCAACATCCTGCCCGGCGACGACGTGAAGGTGGAACTGCGCTACACCGAATTGCTGGTGCCGCAGTCGGGCAACTATGCGTTCGTGTTCCCCACGGTCGTGGGCCCGCGCTACAACAGCCCGCAGTCGGAGAACGCGCAGGCCGGCTGGGCCGCGCAGCCCACGTTGCGCGCGGGCGTGGCGCCCGCCACCCGCTTCAGCCTCAAGGCCAGCATCGAGACGCCGATGGGCCTGAAGGAAGTGCGATCGCCGACCCACGCCATTGCGGTGAAGAAGAGCGATGCGGACCGGCATGCCGACGTGGTGCTCACGGCCGACGGCCGCCCTGCGGACAACCGCGACTTCGTGCTCGACTACCGCCTGGCCGGCGACAGGATCGAGTCGGGCCTGATGCTCTACAAGGGCCAGGGCGCGGACGGTGGTACCGAGAACTTCTTCCTTGCGATGATCGAGCCGCCTAAGGCGGTGGCCGCGAGCGCGATCTCGCCGCGCGACTACATCTTCGTGGTCGACATCTCGGGGTCGATGCACGGCTTTCCGCTCGATACGGCCAAGACGGTGCTCGAACGGCTGATCGGCGGCCTGCGGCCGAGCGACACCTTCAACGTGTTGCTGTTCTCGGGCAGCAGCAAGATGCTCGCGCCGAAATCGGTGCCGGCCACGCGTGCCAACATCGCGCAGGCGCTCGACACCATCCAGAACTACCGCGGCAGCGGCAGCACCGAGCTGATCCCCGCGCTGAAGCGTGTCTACGCCGAGCCCAAGGAGGAGAACGTCTCGCGCACCGTGGTGCTCGTGACCGACGGCTACGTCACGGTGGAGCGCGAGGCCTTCGAACTCGTGCGCACAAACCTTTCGAAGGCCAATGTCTTCGCGTTCGGCATCGGCGCGTCGGTGAACCGCAGCCTCATGGAAGGCATCGCGCGCGCCGGCATGGGCGAGCCCTTCATCATCACCGACCCGGTGCAGGCCCCCGAGCAGGCCGCACGCTTCAAGCGCATGGTCGAGTCGCCGGTGCTCACCAACGTGAAGCTCCGCTTCGGCGGGCTCGACGTGTACGACGTCGAACCGCAGGCGCTGCCCGACGTGCTCGGCGAGCGCCCGGTGATCGTGTTCGGCAAATGGCGCGGCGAACCGCGCGGCCGGGTCATCGTCGAGGGCCGGGGCGCCAGCGGCCCCTACCGCAGCGAACTCGCCATCGACCCGGGCATGCGGCAGGACAGCGCCGCCCTGCGCACGCTGTGGGCGCGCCACCGCATCCAGAGCCTGAGCGACCAGGAAGCGCTCGAGGGCGGCAGCGCCTTCAAGCAACGCATCACCGATCTCGGCCTCCAGTACAGCCTGCTCACGCAGTACACGAGCTTCATTGCCGTCGACAAGGTGGTGCGCAACCTCGCGCCGCAGAACGGCGCCGAGGTGAAGCAGCCCTTGCCGCTGCCGCAGGGCGTGAGCGCGCTCGCACTCGGCGCCGAGGTGCCGAGCACGCCCGAGCCCGAGACGCTGGGTGCGGTCGCGCTCGTGCTGTCGATGCTCGCGATGCTGCGCCGCCGGGCCCGCCGCAGCGACCCGCGTCGATTCACCCACTGAACGCGGAAAGAGAGAAAAGTCGAAATGACACTTGCTGTACTCGCCCGACGCCATCCACGCATCGTGGACTGGGGCATCCACATCGACCGCGCGCCGGCCGCAGGCTGGCTCGCGCTGCAGTTCGCCGCGCTCGCGCCCACCTGGGCCTGGATGGTCCGGCGCATGCGCGACGGCTCCGACGATCCACTCGGCCTGCTGGCGCTGGCCGCACTGGCTGTGCTGGCCTGGCAATGCCGGCGCGAACTGCGTGCGGCACCGCGGCTGGGATGGCTCGCGCTCGCAGGCACCGGCACCGTGCTCGCGACGCTGCTGCGCACGGGCCTGGGCGCGTTGCCCGCGCTGCCGCCGCTCGCGGCGGGCCTGGTGGCGGTGCTCGCGCTGGCCAGCGGCTTGCTGGCGTTCCTGCCGCGGCGCGTGGCCGCGCTGCCCGTCGTGGGGCTGGCGGTGCTGGCGCTGCCGCTCTTGTCGTCGCTGCAGTTCTACGCGGGCTATCCGCTGCGCGTGGTCACCGCCGAGGCGAGCCGCTGGCTGCTGGCGCCGGGCTTCGAGGTGGCGCGCGAAGGCAGCAGCTTGCTGGTCGACGGCCGGCTGGTGATCGTCGATGCGCCCTGCTCGGGCGTGCAGATGGTGTGGCTCGGCTATTTCACCGCCTGCGCCGTCGCGCTGTGGGCGCGCCGCAGCGACCGCACCTTCCTGCGCCGGCTGCCGGCGGTCGGCCTGCTGGTGCTGGCCGGCAACATCGCCCGCAACAGCGTGCTCGTCGCTTTCGAGGGTGCCCAGCAGCCGCTCGCGCCCTGGGCCCACGAGGCGCTCGGGCTCTTCGTGCTGGCCGCGGTCTGTGCGGGCATCGTGCGCCTGATGGCGCTCGAACGCACCACAGCCGGCCCTGCCGAAGCCTCGATTCCGGGATTGATCACCGCCCAGGGAGGACGCCATGTCGACACGGTTCTTTGAGGCGCTGTTCGCGAACCGCTTCGTCAACCGCATCGGCCACAAGGCAGCCTTCGCAGCCGCGATGCTGGTCTGCGTCGCCTGGTCGACCGCCGACGCGCTGCGCACGCCCTCGGTGCCGGTGGTGGCCGCAGCGCCGGTCGAATGGCCGCGCGAGTGGGACGGCGCACCGCTGCGGCCGATGGCGCTCGGCGAGGTAGAGCAGCGCTTTGCCGAGCGCTTTCCAGGTGCGATCGGCCGCATGACCGACGGACGGCAGGTGATTGTCATGCGCGCGGTGAACACGCCCACGCGCATGCTCCATCCCGCCGCCGACTGCTACCGCGCGTTGGGCTACCGCATCGAACAGGCGCGCCTCGAGCGCGATGCGCAGGCGCGTTTGTGGCGCTGTTTTGTTGCGCAACGGCACGGCACACAAAAGATCCGCGTCTGCGAGCGCATTGTCGATGCCGAAGGCACGGCTTTCACGGACACTTCAGCCTGGTACTGGGCGGCGGCCAGCGGACGGTCGGCCGGTCCATGGCAAGCGGTGACGGTAGCGAGACCCCTGTGAGAGTTGTGTGAACAAGACCCTGCGTTCTCTGATTTACGGGCTGCTGGCCCTGGTGTTGACGGCTCTGGTGGCGATCTTCCTGATCGTCCGGTTCGCGCTGGCGCCCGCCGCGGGCGAGTGGCAGGAAACGCTCGAGCTCGGCCCGCTGCGCTTCGATATCGGCGTGCCCACGGCGGTGCGCCTGGCAACCTCCCCCTGGCTCGCGCCGCGGCTCGACGGGCGGTCGCTCGACACCCGCTTCGGCCGCGTCGACCTGGCCTGGAAGGGCGCTGCGGGCGCGCTCGAACTGCGCTGCGCCCCGTGCCGCGCGCAGGTTCCGGCGCTCGGCGCGCAGCCGATCCAGGTCGAATCGCTGGTCGCCACGGTGCGGCGCGACGGGAACACGCTCGCCGGCACGATCGAAGCCCTGCCGCGCGGCGCCGCCGCGGGCACGGACGCCACGCTTCGCGGCACCTGGGACGGCCGGCTGGCGCTCAAAAACCTGCAATTCGGCGCCGACATCCAGGCCGCGCCGATCGCGCGCTGGTACGCGGTGCTGGCGCCCGATCTCGCCGAGCTGCAGCGCGCGCGCATCGGCGGCACGCTGGCCGTGCGCGGCCAGCTGCTGCTGCCCGAGGCGAGCTTCACCGTCCAGCCCACCGTGAGCCAGTTCACCGTCGAAGGGCTGGGCACCGAGGCCATGCTGGACGCGCGCACCAGCTGCGGCCCGCCGTCCAGGCTGGCCAGCGACAGCTGGCTCGCGCGCGCCGTCATCGCGGCCGAGGACCAGCGCTTCTTCACCCATCCGGGCTACGACCTGACCGAGATCGTCGCCTCGGTCCACAGCAACCAAAAGGAAGGGCAGCGCCCGCGCGGCGGCAGCACCCTGACCCAGCAACTCGCCAAGATGCTGGTGACCGGTGGCGAGCGCACCGCCGAACGCAAGCTGCGCGAGCTGCTCTATGCGGTCGAGATGGAACAGACGCTGGGCAAGGCGCGCATCCTCCAGCTGTATCTCGACAACGCACCCTGGGGCGGCAACCTGTGCGGCGCCGAGGCCGCCGCCCGGCGGTATTTCAAGCGACCGGCGCGCCAGCTCGATCCCGCGCAGGCGGTGTGGCTTGCGGCCATGCTGCACAAGCCGCAGGCCGTGCTCGAGCAATGGCGCCGCGACGGACAGATCGATCCCGAGCGAGTCAAGTGGATCGCGGAAAGCGTCCGCGGCATCAGCCGCAACCAGCGCGAGGCCTTGCTCAAAAAGGTGGCGAGCGCGATGTTCGCCGCGCCCGAGGTCACGCCATGACCAACGACGAGGTCGAGGCCATCGAGCGCGCCACGGTGGCTGCCGTCTCGCCGCAGGCCGTCGAGGAACTCGACGGCTGGCTGCTGGCCTTCGACGAAGGCAGCGTCAAGCGTGCCAAGTCGGCTGTACCGCTTCGCCATGAGGCCGCTCTTGCGCCCCTGCTCGACCGCATCGAGGAGCGCTACGACCGCCGCCAGCATGTGCCCATGCTGCGGCTCGCGGACGCGGCCTGCTTCGACGGCCTGCGCGCCGAACTCGAGCGGCGCCACTACGTGGGCGATTCGCCGACCTGCGTGCAGATCGGTTCGGCCATACGCATGCGCGAAGTCGCCGTGGCGGACGTGCGCCTGGCCGATGTCGACGTGGCGCCCGACGCGGCCTGGGCGGCACTGTTCCTTGGCGAAGGGTTCGATCCGGTCGACGGCGCCCATCGCGTGCGGGCGCTCTCGCGTGCGAGCGGCTCGCTCTACGCCAGCGTGCGCGAAGGCGGCCGCACCGTCGCGGCCGGTGCGATGGCATTCGGCCATGGCTGGGCCAGCGTGCACGGCATGCGCACCGAGCCTTCGCAGCGCAGCCGCGGGCTGGCCGGGCGCGTGCTCGCGGGGCTCGCGCAGGCGGCGCTCGCGCGCGGCCACGACCGTGTGTTCCTGCAGGTCGATGCGCAGAACCCGGCGGCCCATGCGCTCTACCGGCGTGCCGGGTTTTCGACCGTCTGGCAATACCGCTATTGGCAGCGGCGGCAGTGGCCGCGACATCCCCACGCGTGACGCGGTCGGGGCATTGGTGCCACCATGGTGGCATGACGAGCGTCAACCGCCACCCCCACCACCCGACCAGCCCTGTGACCACGCCCCGCGGCATCGACCACATCGTGGCCGGTGTGTCCGCCAGTGATGGCGATGGCGTCAAGCTCACGCGCGTGCTGCAGCAGACTCTGCAGCAGCGGCTCGATCCGTACCTGATGCTCGACACCTTCGGCAGCGACAACCCCGGCGACTACATCGGCGGTTTTCCGAGCCACCCGCACCGCGGCTTCGAAACCGTCACCTACATGATCGCGGGCCGCATGCGGCACCGCGACAGCGCCGGTCACGAGGGGCTGCTGCAGAACGGCGGCGTGCAGTGGATGACCGCCGCACGCGGACTGGTCCACAGCGAGCTGCCCGAGCAGCAGGAAGGGCTCATGGAAGGCTTCCAGCTCTGGCTCAACCTGCCGGCCAAGGACAAGATGCGCGAGCCGTGGTATCGCGACATCCAGAGCGAAGAGATCCCCGAATACACCACCGCCGAGGGCGTGTGCGTGCGCGTGATCGCGGGCGAGAGCCACGGCATCGAGGGCGCCGTGCGGCGCGAGCACACCGAGCCGCTCTACCTCGACATCACGCTGCCGCCGGGCGCCGAGTTCGCGCAGCCGCTCGCCGACGACCGCAATGCGCTGGTGTACGTGTACCGCGAATCGCTCTGGATCGCCGGCAGCGAGGTGCCCACGCGGCGCATGGCGATCCTCGCCAACGACCCCGGCAGCGACGGCGTGGTGCTGCGCGCTGGCAGCACCAACCACAGCCCGGCGCGCGCATTGCTGATCGCGGGCAAGCCGCTCGGCGAGCCGATCGCGCAGTACGGACCGTTCGTGATGAACACGCCCGAGGAGGTGAAGCAGGCCGTGGAAGATTTCCAGCACGGCAGGTTCTGACGCCGTCGTCGCCGCCGCGCTCCGAGTGAGCGGCGCGGCACCCGGCTGGTCCACGGCCGTTCATCCTTCTTTACGCACGCTCACGGACGCCTCACGCGGGCGATACAGAGGGCTTCCACACTACGTTCCATCTGCTGCCCTGTGGCCGCAGACTTCTTCGAAAGGAAGCACTCTCATGATCTCTCTTCGCCAACGCATCGTCTGGGCCAGTCTGCTCGGTTCGGCCGCCCTTGCCTCTTCGGGCGCCTTTGCACAAAACCCGGCGGCGCCTGCCACCGTGACGAGCCCGCCCGCGGCCACGGCCCAGGCCGACGGCGCTGCTGCCCCCAAGGCACAACACAAGCGCATGGACCGTGCCGAGCGCATCGAACGCATGCAAGCCCGCCGCGCGCAGCATCTGGCGGCGCTGAAGGAAAAGCTCAAGCTCAGTGGCGCCCAGGAGAGCGCGTGGGCCAGCTTCACGTCGGCGACGCAGCCGCCGGCCGGCGCCCGCCCGCAGCGCATGGACCGCGCCGAGCTCGCAAAGCTCACCACGCCCGAGCGCCTGGAGCGCATGCAGGCGCGCCAAGCCGAGCGCAGCGCCAGGTTCGCGAAGCGCGCCGAAGCCACCAAGTCGTTCTATGCTGCGTTGACGCCTGACCAGCAGAAGACCTTCGACGCCGAGACGGTCCGCATGCATGCGCACAAGGGCCATCGCGGTCACCATGGCCACGCCGCTGAGCCCGCCAAGAGCTGAGCGGCGCCAATGACAGAAAGCCTGCGGCATTACGAAATGCCGCGGGCTTTTTTCTGTCGTCGGCGGCGATGCCCGCCGCTTACTTGGGCGTGCCGGTCCTGTCTGTCGGATTCGTCGGCACGTCCGGGCGCTCGCCGGTCTGGCCGAACTGGGGTTTGCTGTGACGCCCCGTCATGCTCGCCTGTGCACGCGACACGTCGCCGCTGGGTTGAGGCATGGCATTCGGCCGGCCGTTTACCACGGTGGTGGCTTCGCCCTTCGGCACCGAATTGTTGAAGTTGTTGCGGTTGTGCGCACGCGCTTCGGCCTTTACCGCTTCGCGCGACACGGGCATGCTGCCGTCGGGGCGCTGCGGCGGGTTGGCCACGCCGACCGGCGTCTGCGTGCTGGCCTCTCCACCCACAGCCGGATCAGGCTGTGCGGGAATCGACGTGGCTTGCGCCATCGCGCCACCGGCCACGGCCATCAGGCCGGCCAGTGCCGTCGCTTGGAGGATTCGTTGCTTCATGGTGTGTTCCTTGGAGGATGAAAGGTTGGCAAAAAGGTTGGCAAATAAGCGGGCCTCTTGTACGACCCTGAATTCACCGTAGGAGGCCCTTCGGAGGCGCTGTGTCGGGGCGCGGCAGCCGCGGCTGTAGGAACCGGCCGTCGTGCCGCGAAAGGCAGCCGGCCGGCCGCGAAGAAGGTGGCGCGTTCCTACAGTCAGGCGGTCCGCAGCCACGTACAACCACAGGACCGATGTCATCCGCTCCCATTCCCCTCGCCACCGCGGCGCCGACCACGCTCAAGGTCATGACGGTGAACACCCACAAGGGATTCACCGCGCTGAACCGCAAGTTCATCCTGCCGGAGTTGCGCGATGCGGTGCGCACCGTGGGTGCCGACGTGGTGTTCCTGCAGGAAGTGCTCGGCACGCATTCGCGCCACTCGCGCAAGGTGAGCAATTGGCCCGAGGCGCCCCATTACGAGTTTCTCGCCGACACGATGTGGCCGCAGTTCGCTTACGGACGCAACGCGGTGTACCCGCGCGGGCACCATGGCAACGCGGTGCTGTCCAAGTTTCCGATCGTGCACTACCGCAACCACGACGTCTCGGTGGCCGGTCCCGAAAAGCGCGGCCTGCTGCACTGCGTGCTGCGCCTGCCCGGGCGCACCGTCGACGTGCACGCGATCTGCGCACACCTCGGCCTTGCCGAGGCGCACCGGCAGCAGCAGCTCGAACTGCTCTGCCACATCGTGCGCGATGAGGTGCCGGCCGATGCGCCTTTGATCGTGGCCGGCGATTTCAACGACTGGCGCGGCCGTGCGCACCGGGTGCTCGAAGAGGGGGCGTCGCTGCGCGAGGTGTTCGTGGCAGCGAACGGCGCGGCGGCCAAGACCTTTCCGTCGCGTTTCCCGCTGCTGCCGCTCGATCGCATCTACGTGCGCAATGCGGGCGTGCATGCACCCGTGGTGTTGCCTCGCAGGCCCTGGTCGCACCTGTCGGACCATGCGCCGCTGGTGGCGACCATCGACTTATGACCCGCCGAGGGACGTGCCATGAGCGATAGAGCGCGCTGGACCGGCGGCAACCGCATCACGCTGCTCGAAAACGGCGAGGAGTTCTATCCGCGCGTGTTCGAGGCCATCCGCGAGGCGAAGCGCGAGGTCATTGTCGAGACCTTCATCCTGTTCGAGGACAAGGTCGGGCTCGCACTGCATGCGGCCATGCGCGCGGCGGCGCAGCGCGGCGTCAAGGTCGACCTGATGGTCGACGGATTCGGGTCGCCCGACCTCTCCCGCGAGTTCATCGAGGAATTGAGCACGGTCGGGGTCAAGGTGCGGATGTTCGATCCGGGCCACCGCGTCATGGGGCAACGGCTCAACGTATTCCGCCGCATGCACCGCAAGATCGTGGTGATCGACGGCGAGACCGCGTTCGTCGGCGGCATCAACTATTCGGCCGACCATCTGCTCGACTTCGGCCCGAAGGCCAAGCAGGACTACGCGGTGGAGCTCGGCGGGCCGATCGTCGCGCAGATCCACCATTTCGTGCTGCGCGCGATCGCACTCGGCGACAAGGGCCCGCGGTGGTTCCGCCGGCGCCTCCAGCAGGCGCCGTCGGTTGCCCAAAAGCCGGTCGGCGAGGTCGAGGCCATGTTCGTCACGCGCGACAACCGCCGCCACACCAACGACATCGAGCGCCAGTACCTGGCCGCGATCCGCGCGGCGCGCCAGCGCATCGTGATCGCCAATGCGTATTTCTTTCCGGGCTACCGGGTCATCAAGGAACTGCGGCGCGCGGCGCGGCGCGGCGTGGACGTGCGGCTCATCCTGCAGGGCGAGCCCGACATGCCGATCGTCAAGACCGCCGCGAGCATGCTCTACCACCACCTGCTGCATGCGGGCGTGCAGATCCACGAGTACTGCGACCGTCCGCTGCATGCGAAGGTCGCGCTGATGGACGATCGTTGGGCCACCGTGGGCTCGAGCAACCTCGATCCGCTGAGCCTTTCGCTCAATCTCGAGGCCAACGTGATCGTGCGCGACAAGGCCTTCAACCAGTTGCTCTGGGAGCGCATGGACAAACTCATGCGCGAGAGCTGCAAGCGCATCGGCGAAGCCGACCTCGAGGACGTATGGAGCGGCTGGCGGCTGGTGCGCAGCTTCTTCATCTTCCACTTCCTGCGCTGGTATCCGTCGTGGCTCGGCTGGCTGCCGCGGCAGGTGCCGCGCCTCACGCTTGCCGAGGCCACCGACTTGGCCGACAAGCGTGAGGCGCAGCGTGCCGAGGCGGGCGAGAACGGCGCCAAGCAGACGACGGAGGCGGCATGACCCCCGCCCCGGGCGCGCACGCCATGGCCCGCGACCGGGCCGGCGCGCAGCGCCCCTGGTGGCCGTGGGTGCGCCGCATCGGGGTCTGGGCCTTCTTCGGGCTGATCGCCTGGCTGCTCGTGAGCCAGGCGCGCGCCATCGACTGGCAGGAAGTGTTCGATGCCATGCGCGCGCTGCCCGCGACGGCGCTGCTGCTGGCCGGAGGGCTCGCGGCGAGCAGCTTTGCGGTCTACAGCACCTACGACCTGCTGGGCCGGCATCTCACGCGCCACCGGCTCGGCACCGGGACGGTGATGGGCGTGACCTTCATCAGCTACGCGTTCAACCTCAATCTCGGTTCGCTTGTGGGCGGCGTGGCGTTCCGCTACCGGCTCTACTCGCGGCTCGGGCTGTCGAACGGCATCATCACGCGCGTGCTCGGCTTCAGCATGCTGACCAACTGGTTCGGCTATCTCGTCGTCGCGGGTGCTGCCTTCTGCTTCTGGCCGCTGGTGCTGCCGTCCGAATGGCGCATCGACAACATGGGCCTGCGCGTGCTCGGCGCGGTGCTGCTGGCGGTGGCGGCGGCGTACCTGCTGCTTTGCGCCTTCGCGAGCGGCCATGAGCTTCGGCTGAGGCGCCATTCGTTCAAGGTGCCGACCTTCGGCATGGCGCTGCTGCAGCTTGCGCTGTCGTGCCTCAACTGGTCGCTGATCGCCAGCGTGATCTGGGTCCTGCTGCAGGGCCAGGTGGCCTACCACGCGGTGCTCGCGGTGCTGCTCGTGGCGGCAGTGGCGGGCGTGGTCACGCACGTGCCCGCGGGGCTCGGCGTGCTCGAGGCCGTGTTTCTCGCGCTGCTAACGAGCGAGGTGCCCGAGAGCCGGCTGCTCGGCGTGCTGCTGGTCTACCGCGGGCTCTATTACCTGCTGCCGCTGGCCGTGGCCACGGTGGCGTACTTCGCCGCCGAACTGCGCGCCCGGCGCTGGCGCACGCGCCGCCCTGCAGCGCGTCAGAAGTGATAGGTGTAGCGCAGCCGGACGAAGTTCTCGCCCGGGTTGGGCCTTTTGATGCCGGCGTTCGAAAAGTGCTGCACGCGCAGCGCGAGCTCGTGGCGTCCGTTGTCGCCGAAGCTGCGGCCCACGCCAAGCACCTCGGTGAACTGGAACTCGGTACTGAAGGTGCGGTCGGGCGTGCGGTAGAGGTGGTCCATCAGCGTGGCACCCACGCCGGCCTCCGCGAACCACGGCGACCGGCCGCCGTCGAAGCGGTAGCGCCAGGTGTAGATCGCGCCGATCTGCGTGTAGTTGCGTGAGCCGCCGCCGCCGATCACGGGCGCATGCCACTGGCTTACGAAGAAATCCCAGTACGAGGTCAGCGCCCCTTCGCGCACCGGCTGGCGCAGCGACCAGGGCAGCGTGTAACCCAGGGTGGCCGAGTTGGTGGCGCCCTGATCGCCGTGCGGGGCGCGGCCCCCTTCGATGTAGATGCCGCGTGCGGCGTCTTCGAACGCCTGCGCTGGGGTGCCGGGCAGGCACAGCAAGCCTGCGAGCACGGCGGCCCCGAGGGGCGCCGACCTTTTGGTTTTCATGATCTGATTTGTTAGGCCAAATGACGAAAGACAGGAAAATTTACTTTCCGCGGGCCTTCTCGTGGCGCACCGAGGCGATTGCCACGTCGGCGGGTAGGACTTGTTCAACACGTCCGCCGCGCGCTCCGAATTTCTGATCATGTGCCGCTGCCGAGTGGCGCTGCAGCGCGGTGGGCGCACTTCAGTCGCGTGCCGGCACCAGCGTCACCAGCGTGATCTCTGACGGCGCGCCGAAGCGCTTCGGCGGTCCCCAGTAGCCCGTGCCGCGGCTCACGTAGATCCACATGTCGTGCAGCCGATGCAGCCCCGCGGTGAAGGGCTGCTGCATCGGAACGAACAGGTTCCATGGAAAGAACTGGCCGCCGTGCGTGTGACCCGAGAGCTGCAGCTGGTAGCCCGCCGTCGCGGCCATCGCGGCCGTGCGCGGCTGGTGCGCGAGCAGCACGCGCGTGTGCACCAGCGGTGGCGCGTCGAATAGCGCAAGGTGCGGATCGCTGGCATGCGTCGCGTCGAAGTGCTCGGCGGTGAAATCGGTCACGCCCGCGAGCACCAACTGGCTCTCGAACAGTTCTTCGTCGGTCTGTGCGCCGCGCACATTGCGCGTCTGCAGCACCACGTGTTCGTTGAGCAGCACCTTCAGCCCGAGCCGCCGCAGCTCGTCGATCCATGCGTGCGCGCCGGCGTAGTACTCGTGGTTGCCCGTGACCACGAAGGTCCCGTGCTTGGCCCGCAGGCCCGCGAGCGGCGCGATGTGCTCGCGCAGCTCGGCCACGCTGCCGTCCACCAGGTCGCCGGTGATCGCCACCGCATCGGCGCCCAACCGGTTCACCGCGTCGACGATGCGCTGGATGTAGCCGTTGCGGATCGTCGGACCCACGTGGATGTCGCTGATCTGCGCGATCGTGAAGCCTTCGAGCGCGGCCGGCAGCCCGCGGATCGGCACCTCGACGTGCTTCACCTTGGCGGTGCGGCGGGCATTGAGAAAGCCGATCGCCGAGGCCAGCGTGCCGAGCGCCAGCACCGCCAGCGCGCTCCACGGCAGCACCGCTTGCCACGGCAGCGCCAGCCCGGCGAGCGCGCTCACGAGCCAGGCGAGCAGCAGCAGCACGTCGCGCAGCAGCGTCAGCACGAAGGTCGACGAGAACCAGCCCATGCTGATCAGCCCGGTCCACCGAAGTGCCTGGCCGACGCTTGCGCTGCGCTCGGCACGGCGCGAGATGAAAGGCAACGGGATGGTCAGCGCCGAAATGGCCAGGGCTGCCAGTGCCAATGGCCAGGCCGGCGTGAGCATGGCCAGCGCCGGCAGCAGGCGCAGCGCCATGTAGACATGCAGGAGCGCGGTCAGGATGCTCAGGGGACGTATCGGCATCGGGGCAATGAAGACGGGGCACTGCCCGGGATGCGGTATGTGCAAGTCGCATGCCGTGGATTCAAGGCGCCTGCGGGCGCGCCTGCAGCTATTTTTTCTATAGCGCTGAGTGCCCGGATAGAGCGCGCTGCACGCCCCCGGGGGTGCCCGAGATTCTAGACGGCGGCGTGGCGCTGCGAAGGCAGAAAGCGCCTACCGCGCGGCGGCCGTGGTCTGCGCGAGTGCCTGGTTTTCGGGCTGCGGCGGCAGCACCGAGGCCATGTCGAAATTCGATGGCCACAGGAACACTGCACGGGCCGGCACGCCTGCGATCACCGTCAGCGTTTGCGTCAGCGTCAGGCCCCCGAGCGTGACGTTCACGTCATAGGCACCGGGACTGAGCCGCGCGAGCATGTAGGGTCCCTGCGACTGCGCCTGCATCACTGCGCGCCCGGAGTATTTCTCGCGCACCTCGACCTTCGCGCGTGCGGGAAATTGGCCTTTCTGATTGCTCTGGTTGATGCCGAACTCGAGGGTGGCCGCCCAGCGTGGCGCCACCATCTGCATGAACGCGGCCTCGGCCTTGCTCGTGCCGCCGCACATGTACTCGACGCCCTGCGCCATCCGGATCGGCGGATTCGAGAACGCGTGGGCCGACGACGCCATCGCGCCCAGAAAGAATGCTGCTGCTGTGCCGCCCATAACCAAGGCAGCCGCAGGCCGCCGGAGACGCATAAGGTTCATTGCTTCGATGTCCTCGATCAAGGGTGACGTGAATCCGTCGAGGATTTTGCTTAGCAAGAGTCGGGCTAGACATAGCGTTTACGAGGAACGACCCTCGCCGACCGATTGAGAGCTATTGTTTTAATAGCTGGTGACGCCCGTGTGACGGGCCTCGGAACCTTTTTTGACAGCCGTCTATGTGAAAACCCTGAGACGCACGCGTCGGCCCATTTCGGGGCGCGTCAGGTGACCCACGCCTACACCGGTGCACCGGCGTGGCGAGAGATAAGAGAACGTCCAGACACGAAAAGGAGCTTCCAATGAACATCGGATCGAAGATTGACGACATCAAGAAGAAAGACGCGCAGCGTCCGGGCTTTCCCGGCGAGCACCTCGCCGTGCTCGGTGCAGGCCTGTTGCTGCTGCTGACCGTGGGCCGCAGCCGTTCGCTGCCGAAACGTTTGCTGGGCGGTGCGGCCGGCGGTGCGCTGGTCGGCCGTGCGGCGAGCGGCACAGGCGGGCTGGCGCGTGTGGCGCGGCTGCTGCAGGGCGGGATGGGCGCACGCGGGGCGATGCGCATGCGCTGAGGGCTGTCGGCGCGCGATGCGCCGACATGACGGCTAGCTCAAACGTCGATGTTCGCCGCCCGCAGCGCGTTCTGCTCGATGAACTCGCGCCGCGGCTCGACCTCATCGCCCATCAGCATCGTGAACACGCGGTCGGCTTCGATCGCGTCGTCGATCTGAACGCGCAACAGGCGCCGCACGGTCGGGTCCATGGTGGTTTCCCAAAGCTGCTCGGGGTTCATCTCGCCGAGGCCCTTGTAGCGCTGGCGCGCGGTGGCGTTCTCGGCCTGGCCGATCAGCCATTTCATCGCCACGCGGAAATCGGCCACTTTTTCTTCCTTGGCACGCTCGCCCTCGCCGCGGCGCACGATGGCGCCGTCCGGGCTCAGCAGGTTGCGGAAGGTGTTGGCGGCCTCGGCGAGCGCAGCGTAGTCGGCGCCGTGCACGAAGTCCTGCGTGAGCACGCTGCTCTTGATGTTGCCGTGGTGGCGGCGGCTGATGCGCAACAGCGGTTTGTCGGTGCGCGTGTCGAACTCGCTGCTCACCTCGGCCGGCACGCCGGTGGTGTTGAGCTCGCGCAGCTTGGCCTGCATCGCCACGGCCGAGGCCTCGGCCGCTGCCGTGGTGTCGAGGTCGAGCGCCACGCCGTCGGCGATGGCGCGCAGCGCCTCGGCGTCCATGAAGTTGCGCAGCCGCGCGATCACGGCTTCGGCCAGCTGGTGCTTGCGTGCCAGCTCGGCCAGGGTGTCGCCCGAGAGCGTGGTCGAGTTGGCACCGCCGGTCTCGATGCTGGCATCCTTGAGCGCGACCTTGAGCAGGAAGGCGTCGAGCGCGGGGCCGTCCTTCAAGTATTGCTCTTCCTTGCCGACCTTCACTTTGTAGAGCGGTGGCTGCGCGATGTAGATGTGGCCGCGCTCGACCAGCTCGGGCATCTGGCGGTAGAAGAAGGTGAGCAGCAGCGTGCGGATGTGGGCGCCGTCGACGTCGGCGTCGGTCATGATGATGATGCGGTGGTAGCGCAGCTTGGCAACGTTGAAGTCGTCCGCCCCGCCGCCTGCACTGCTGCCGCCCGCGCGGCCGATGCCGGTGCCCAGAGCGGTGATCATGGTGAGGATTTCGTTGCTGGTGAGCAGCTTTTCGTAGCGCGCCTTCTCGACGTTCAGGATCTTGCCGCGCAGCGGCAGGATGGCCTGGAACTTCCGGTCGCGGCCCTGCTTGGCGGAGCCGCCCGCGGAGTCGCCCTCCACCAGGTAGACCTCGCACAGCGCCGGGTCCTTCTCCTGGCAGTCGGCCAGCTTGCCGGGCAGGCCCATGCCGTCGAGCACGCCCTTGCGGCGCGTCATTTCGCGCGCCTTGCGCGCGGCTTCACGGGCGCGGGCCGCTTCGATGATCTTGCCGCAGATGGTCTTGGCGTCGCTCGGGCGCTCCTGCAGGTAGTCGGTGAGCAGGCGCCCGACGATGTCCTCGACCGGCGCGCGCACTTCGCTCGACACCAGCTTGTCCTTGGTCTGGCTCGAGAACTTGGGCTCGGGCACCTTCACGCTCAGCACGCAGCACAGGCCCTCGCGCATGTCGTCGCCGGTGACCTCGACCTTCGCCTTCTTGGCGAATTCGTTCTCTTCGATGTACTTGTTGATGACGCGCGTCATCGCCGCGCGCAGCCCGGTGAGGTGGGTGCCACCGTCGCGCTGCGGGATGTTGTTGGTGAAGCACAGCACCTGCTCGTTGTAGCCGCTGTTCCACTGCATGGCGACCTCGACGCCGATGTGCGTGCCCGGGATGCCGCCGTAGGTCTCGGCCGGCTTCTCGCCCATGGCGTAGAACACGTTCGGGTGCAGGACGGTCTTGCCCTTGTTGATGAAGTCGACGAAGCCCTTGACGCCGCCGGCGCCCGAGAAGTCGTCTTCCTTGCCGCTGCGCTCGTCCTTCAGGCGGATGCGCACGCCGTTGTTCAGAAAGCTCAGCTCGCGCAGCCGCTTCGAGAGGATCTCGTAGTGGAAGTCGGCGTTCTCCTTGAAGATCTCCGAGTCGGGCAGGAAGTGCACCTCGGTGCCGCGCTTGTCGGTTTCGCCGATGACCTTCATGGGCGAGACCTCGACGCCGTTCACCGTGTCGAGCAGCCGGTTCTGTACGAACCCGCGGCTGAACTCGAGCTCGTGGATCTTGCCTTCGCGCCGCACCACCAGGCGCAGCATCACGCTCAGCGCGTTCACGCAGCTCACGCCCACGCCGTGCAGGCCGCCCGAGACCTTGTAGCTGTTCTGGTTGAACTTGCCGCCCGCGTGCAGTTCGGTCAGCGCTATCTCGGCCGCCGAGCGCTTGGGCTCGTGCTTGTCGTCCATCTTCACGCCGGTGGGAATGCCGCGGCCGTTGTCGGTGACGGAGATCGAGTTGTCGGAGTGGATGGTCACGACGATGTCGTCGCAGTGGCCCGCGAGCGCCTCGTCGATCGAGTTGTCGACCACCTCGAACACGAGGTGGTGCAGGCCCGTGCCGTCGGAGGTGTCGCCGATGTACATGCCGGGGCGCTTGCGCACGGCCTCCAGCCCCTCGAGGATCGTGATCGAGCCTTCGCCGTAGCTGCTGTCGGCGGGCGTGATCTCGATCGGCACCGCACCCTCGATCTCGGGCGTGTAGACCGGCTCGGTGTGGGGCACTTGGGGCTTGTTGTCTTCTGCACTCATTCGGATATTCCTCTGTCGCTCACGGCATTCACGGGATGTTTCGGGCTCGGGGAGCCTGTTTTTCCTGCCTCTTGAAAGCGCAAACCCGCGGAGGGCCGCGGGTTGTCTGCGCAAGGCGCTGTGTTTTCTTTTCGTCTAGATCCGCATCGGCATCACGACGTACTTGAAGGATGCGTTCTCGGGGATGGTCAGGAGCGCCGAGCTGTTCGAGTCGGCGAGGTCCAGCTTGACCATGTCCTGGCCCATGTTGCTGAGCGCATCGATCAGGTAGGTCACGTTGAAGCCGATCTCGATGCTGTCGCCACCGTAGTCGATGTCGAGCTCGTCCTGCGCCTCTTCCTGCTCGGCGTTGTTGGACGCGATGCGCAGCGTGCCGGGCTCGATGTTGAGCCGCACGCCCTTGAACTTCTCGCTCGTCAGGATGGCGGTGCGCTGCAGGCTCGCGAGCAGCGGCGCGCGGCCGAGCGTGACGCTGTTCTTGTGGTTCTTCGGGATCACGCGGTTGTAGTCGGGGAACTTGCCCTCGACCAGCTTGGTTACGAACTCCATGCCGCCGAAGCTGAACTTGGCCTGGTTGTTCGCGAACTGCATCTCGATGGCGCCTTCGGCGTCGGACAGCAGGCGCTGCATCTCGAGCACGGTCTTGCGCGGCAGGATCACCTCCTGGCGGGGCACTTCGACATCGAGCGTGGCCGACGAGAATGCCAGCCGGTGGCCGTCGGTGGCCACCAGGCTCAGCTGCTTGCCCTCGGCCACGAACAGGATGCCGTTGAGGTAGTAGCGGATGTCGTGCACGGCCATCGCGAACGACACTTGCGAGAGCAGGTCCTTCAGCGTCTTCTGGGGCACGCTGAAGACAGGACCAAAATTGGCGGCTTCCTGCACCAGCGGGAAGTCCTCGGCCGGCAGCGACTGTAGCGTGAAGCGGCTCTTGCCACCCTTGAGCACCAGCTTGCTCGCGCTCGACTCGAGGCTCACGGTCTGGTCGGCCGGCATGGTGCGCAGGATGTCGATCAGCTTGCGCGCGCCGATCGTGGTGGTGAAGTTGCCTTCGTCGCCGCCGAGTTCGGCCGTGGTGCGGATCTGGATCTCGAGGTCGCTGGTGGTCAGCTGGATCTGGCCGCCGGTCTTGCGGATCAGCACGTTGGCGAGGATCGGCAGCGTGTGGCGCCGCTCCACGATGCCCGCCACCGACTGCAGCGCGGCAAGGACCTTGTCCTGGGTTGCCTTCAAAACGATCATGTCTTCTTCCTCTTCTCTTTTATCTCTTCGAATCCGCTGAAGGTGCCATTCTCCGCTGTCGCGAGGCGCCATTTCGGCCATTCCGATGACATTCGCGTGTCAGCCCTTGAGCGTCTGCTCGAGCACGTGGAGCTGCTGGTTGAGCTCGGTGAGCTGCTGGCGCTCGCCCGAGATCTTGCGCACCGCATGCAGCACCGTCGTGTGGTCGCGCCCGCCGAACAGCTCGCCGATCTCCGGCAGGCTTTTCTGGGTGAGCTCCTTGGCCAGGTACATTGCGATCTGCCGCGGCCGCGCGATGCTGGCCGGGCGCTTCTTGCTGTACATGTCGGCGACCTTGATCTTGTAGTAGTCGGCCACCGTCTTCTGGATGTTCTCGACCGAGATCTGCCGGTTCTGGATGGACAGCAGGTCGCGCAGCGCCTCGCGCGCCAGGGCGATCGAGATCTCTTTCTGGTTGAAGCGCGAGTACGCGAGGATCTTGCGCAGCGCGCCTTCGAGCTCGCGCACGTTCGAGCGCACGTTCTTGGCGACGAAGAAGGCCACTTCCTCGGGCATCTCGGCCGATTCGGCACGCGCCTTGTTGATCAGAATTGCAACGCGCATCTCGAGCTCGGGCGGCTCGATGGCCACGGTGAGGCCCGAATCGAAGCGCGAGACCAGCCGCTCGTGGATGTCGGCCAGGCCCTTCGGATAGGTGTCGCTGGTCATCACGATGTGCGACTTCTTGGCCAGCAGCGCCTCGAACGCGTTGAAGAATTCTTCCTGCGTGCGGTCCTTGTTGGCAAAGAACTGCACGTCGTCGATCAGCAGCAGGTCGAGCGAGTGGTAGCGTTCCTTGAACTCGTCGAAGGTCTTGCGCTGGTAGGCCTTGACCACATCCGAGACGAACTGTTCGGCGTGGATGTAGAGAACTTTGGAATCGGGCCGGTCCGCCAGCAGCCGGTTGCCCACGGCATGCATCAGGTGGGTCTTGCCCAGGCCCACGCCGCCATAGATGAACAGCGGGTTGTACAGGTGGCCCGGCATGCCGGCCACGTGCATGGCCGCGGCGCGCGCCATGCGATTGGCCGTGCCCTCGACCAGCGTGTCGAAGGTCAGGCCCGAATTGAGGCGGTTCTTGAAACCGGCAGCGGCCGGCTCCTCGCCGGGACCGGTGACGTCGCGGGGCACATCGGTCTCGGCCAGCACGGCCACTGGCGCAGAACGCACGGGCGCTTCACGAGGAGCAAGCGCTAACTCTACTGCCACGGGCTGGCCGTACATCTTCTCGGCCATGGCCGCAATCTTGCCGGCGTACTGGGCCCGGATCCAGTCGAGCTTGAAGCGGTTTGCCACGAACACCGTCATGCGCGAGAGATCGTCCGCGACCTGGGCCGTCAGGGGCTTGATCCAGGTGTTGAATTGCTGCTCGGACAGCTCTTGGGCGAGCTGGTCGACACAGGCCTGCCAGAGGCTTTCACCGATGCCGTCAGTCGACATGGGTGCTTGTAAAAGTAGTGCGTCCCTCGTCCATTTTTTGGTATATGTATTGTGGATATTCTCTGCTGCAAGCGGCCTGCATTCTAACTTGTCAAAACCTTATCCACACCCCTGGAAGGGCACATAAAGGCCCGCAATCCTGCTTGAAGTTTGGCACCGCGCCGAATGTTTGCGATAATTTCGGGTTTCCCTGAAAACCTTGTTGCGTTCTTCGGGGAGCCTTCGAACCCGGTTCGATACAAGTGTCGAATAACGCTCCCAGCGCCCGCATGACCGCTGCGGCCTTCCAGGCCCGGCGGGGATAGTGTGGATCTCGGGGGCACCAGCAGGAAATCTCATCATGAAACGCACTTACCAAGCTTCCAAAGTCCGCCGCGCCCGTACCCACGGCTTCCTGGTCCGCATGAAGACCCGCGGCGGCCGCGCCGTCATCAACGCACGCCGCGCCAAGGGCCGCAAGCGCCTGGCCGTCTGACGACAGCCGATCCCCTGCCGTTGCCAGCAGCCGAACCGCCCGCGCCAGCTCCCGCAGCCAGCGTTCCCGGCGCGTCCGGCCCGGCTTCCATGCAGCGGCTCAAGACCCGCGCGCAGTTCCAGGCCGTCCTCGCAGGTGCCACCGTGGCGCGCACCGCGCATTTCGCATTGCATCGCTGCGCGCTCGACATCACGTTGAGCGCGCAGCCCTTGTTTGCGTCCGACGATGTCTGGCTCGGTGCCATGGTGCCCAAGCGCTGGGCGCGTCGCGCGGTCACGCGCAACGCGATCAAGCGGCAGATCTACGCCGTGAGCGCCGCACATGGCGGCGGCCTCCCGCATGCCGCCCATGTGGTGCGCCTGCGCGCAGCCTTCGACCGCAAGGAATTCGTGAGCGCCACCTCGGACCGGCTCAAGGCCGCCGTGCGTGCCGAACTGCAGCAATTGCTGGCGCGCGCCGCGCGCCCCGCTCCGGCGCCATCGCGATGATGAAGCGCCTGCTGATCGGGCTCGTGAAGGGCTACCGCCTGCTGCTGAGCCCCTGGCTCGGCCAGTCGTGCCGCTTCGAGCCGACCTGCTCGGTCTATTCGATCGAGGCGCTCGAGGTCCACGGCGCCTTCAAAGGCAGCTACCTCACCCTGTACCGCATCGCGCGTTGCCAGCCCTGGTGCCAGGGCGGGCACGATCCGGTTCCACCGAAATCACAGCGTCGCACTGAAGGTGCAGGCTCGCTGTTTTCGTCTCTTCTCTCCTCCGACAAGAAGTCTTCGTCATGAACGATATACGCCGCACGATCCTGTGGGTGATCTTTGGTTTCTCGCTGGTACTGCTGTGGGACCAGTGGCAGGTCTTCAACGGCAACAAGCCGACCTTCCTGCCCTCGACCAAGCCGGCCGCGGTGGCCGCCAACACCCCTGCCGACGCCGCACCCGGCGCCGGCAGCAGCGTGCCGGCTGCAGCCCCCGCGGGCGCCGGTGCCGTGCCCACGCAGACCGCGCCGGCGGCGCCGCGCGAGCAGGTCAGCGTGACGACCGACCTGTTCAAAGCGGTGATCGACGGCGAGGGCGCTACGGTCAACCACCTCGAGCTGCTGCAGTACGAGGAAACGGAAGGCAGCAGCAAGCACGTCGTGCTGTTCGACAACAGCTCGCCGGCCACGCGCTACGTGGCCCAGACCGGCCTGTTGAACCAGGGCGGCAGCGACCGCTTCCCGAACCACCTGACGCCGATGACGCCGAAGGCCGGCCCGCGCGAGATGGCTCCCGGCCAGGACACGCTCGAAGTGAGCTTCGAAAGCGAACCCTCCGGCGGCCTCAAGTACGTCAAGACCTATGTGTTCCGGCGCGCCGACTACGCGATCCGCGTGCGCCATGAGGTCGTCAACGTGAGCGACCAGCCGCGCGACGCGCAACTCTACCTGCAGCTGCTGCGCCACGGCACGGTGGCCTCGAGCACGATGTTCGGCACCAACACCTTCACCGGTCCGGCGGCCTACACCGAGGAGAAGAAGTTCCACAAGCTCGACTTCGCGGACATCACGAAGAACAAGGTCGAGCCGCCGCCCGCCGCGAACGACGGCTGGATCGCGATGGTCCAGCACTACTTCGTCTCGGCCTGGCTGCTCAAGGGCGACCCGGCCAGCGAACAGCTGCGGCGCGAATTCCGCGTCAAGGACCTTGGCAACAACCTCTACACCGTCGCGATGGTGGCCACACTGCCGAAGATCGACCCGGGCCAGACCCAGGTCGTCAACACGGCGCTGTTCGCCGGTCCGGAGGAAGAGCAGAAGCTCGAGGCGATCGCGCCGGGCCTCGATCTCGTCAAGGACTACGGCATCTTCGCGATCATCTCCAAGCCGCTGTACTGGCTGCTGTACCAGCTGCACGGCATCCTTGGCAACTGGGGCTGGGCGATCGTGGCGCTGGTGGTGCTGCTGAAGGCGGCCTTCTACTGGCTCAATGCCAAGGCCTACGCGAGCATGGCGAAGATGAAGGCCGTCAACCCGAAGATCATGGAAATGCGCGAACGGCTCAAGGACAAGCCGCAGGAGATGCAGCAGGAAATGATGCGGATCTACAAGACCGAGAAGGTCAACCCGATGGGTGGCTGCTTCCCGATCCTGATCCAGATCCCGGTGTTCATCGCGCTCTACTGGGTGCTGCTCTCGTCGGTCGAGATGCGCCATGCGCCCTGGATCGGCTGGATCACCGACCTCTCGGCGCCCGACCCCTGGTACATCCTGCCGATCGTGATGACGCTCACCTCGCTGTTCCAGACCTGGCTCAACCCGACGCCGCCCGATCCGATGCAGGCCAAGCTGATGTGGATCATGCCGCTCGCGTTCAGCGTGATGTTCATCTTCTTCCCGGCCGGCCTGGTGCTGTACTGGATCACGAACAACGTGCTGTCGATCGCGCAGCAGTGGTTCATCAACAAGCGCCTGGGCGTGCTCGGCAAGTAGCCGCACAGCGCCCGAGCCATCCCCCGAAGGGCCGCGCAAGCGGCCCTTTTTTGCTGAAAGAATCGACCCATGCTCGCCCGCACCACCGATCCCATCGCCGCCATCGCCACCGCCCCGGGACGCGGGGCGGTGGGCATCGTGCGCGTGTCGGGCGTCCGGCTGGCGCCGCTGGTCGACGCGATCTGTGGCCGCGCGCTCAAACCGCGCGAGGCGACTTACCTGCCGTTCCGCGATGCCGACGGCGCGCCGATCGACCATGGGCTGGCGATCCACTTTCCGTCGCCGGCCTCCTTCACCGGCGAGGACGTGCTCGAGTTCCAGGCGCACGGCGGTGCCGTGGTGCTGCAGCTGCTGCTGGCACGCTGCCTCGAGGCCGCGGCCGAGCCCGATCCGGTCACCGGCCGCCCGCGCCTGCCCGGACTGCGCGTGGCCGAGCCCGGCGAGTTCAGCCAGCGCGCCTTTCTCAACGGCAAGATCGATCTCGCGCAGGCCGAGGCCATTGCCGACCTGATCGACGCCAGCACCGAGGCGGCCGCGCGCAGCGCCGGGCGCTCGCTGTCGGGCGCCTTCTCGCGCGAGATCCATGTGCTGCGCGATGCGTTGATCCATCTGCGCATGCTGGTCGAGGCCACGCTCGACTTTCCCGAGGAAGAGATCGACTTTCTCCAGAAGGCCGATGCCACCGGTCAGCTTGCCGCGCTGCAGGCGCAATTGGCGGCGGTGCAGCAGCGTGCGCGCCAGGGCGCGCTGCTGCGCGAAGGCATCAAGGTGGTCATCGCCGGCCAGCCCAATGCGGGCAAGAGTTCGCTGCTCAACGCGCTGGCGGGCGCCGAACTCGCCATCGTGAGCGCGGTCGCCGGCACCACGCGCGACGTGGTGTCGCAGACCATCCAGATCCACGGCGTGCCGCTGCATGTAGCCGACACCGCGGGCCTGCGCGAGAGCAGCGACGAGGTCGAGCAGATCGGTGTGGCGCGTGCCTGGGGCCAGATCGAGAGCGCCGATGCAGTGCTCTTCCTGCATGACCTGACGCGCGCGGACCAGCCGGCGCACGCCGCCGCCGACGCCGACATTCTTCGCCTGCTGCAGCAGAAGCTGCCCGCGAGCGTGCCGGTGCTGCACGTCTGGAACAAGCAGGATGCCGCGCCCGGCGCCGTCCCGGCGCAAGGGCTCGTGCTGTCGGCCAAGACCGGCCTCGGCATCGAGGCGCTGCGCGAGCAGCTGCTCGCGCTGGCCGGCTGGCAGGCGGTGCCCGAAGGCACCTACCTCGCGCGCGCACGCCATGTGCAGGCGCTGGGCCGGGTCGAAAGCCACCTCACAGTGGCCGCGAGCCACCTGGCGGCGCGGGCCCAGTCGCTCGACCTGCTCGCCGAGGAGCTGCGCCTGGCACAGAACGCGCTCAACGAGATCACCGGCGAGTTCGGTGCGGACGATCTGCTGGGCGTCATCTTTTCGCGCTTCTGCATCGGTAAATAGCGACATCCGGCGCGAAAACATCGAGACATGTGGTCAAAACCCGGGTGCTTCGCCGATACTCCGGCGCAAAGATCCGGGGGTTGAGGAACACATGTCCATCCAGAACCTGAGCCGCGCCATCGCGGACAACAACAACAACGACGCGTTTGCGCTCACGCTCAACGTGCAGCAGTGGGAAACGCTGGCAGGCTACCTGCAGCCGATCGACACCGCCGTCGGCGACATCCTGATCGAACAGGGCACGCACGACCGCTCGGTGTACTTCGTCGAGAGCGGCGCGATCAGCGTGCACCGCGTGAGCAGCAAGGAGCAGATGAAGCTCGCCGTGCTCATGTCAGGCGCGGTCGTGGGCGAGGGCTCGTTCTTCTCGCGCGAGCCCCACCCGGCCAACGTGGTGGTCACCGGTGCGGGCCGCGTCTGGCGCCTCACGGCAATCCGCTTCGCCGAGATGTCGAACCGCCAGCCGAACCTGGCGCTCGAGATCGCGATGGGGCTCGGTGCGGTGATCGCCAAGCGCATGGCGCACCGGTCCAAGCGTGTCGCGGTGACCTGAGAAGCTGAGCGGTCTCGTCCGCAGCCTCTTCAGCCCTTCTGGAGCCGCTCGATCGCCACCGCGAGCGCGGCGGGCTTGCCCGAGAGCACCAGGGTGTCGCCGTCCACCAGCACCGTGTCGCCGTTCAGGGGCTGGGCGTGGCCATGGCGGCGCAGGGTCGCCACGCGCACGCCGACCGTGTCGAGCGCCAGCCGCGCGAGCGACTGGCCGACCGCGCGCGCGCCGGGGTTGAGCGTGAAGGTGTTGAGCCGCTCGTGGTCGATCTCGTCGGCGTTGTCGTCGTCGGCACCGTGGAAGTAGCCGCGCAGCAGGTTGTAGCGCGCATCGCGCTGGTCCTGCACCACGCGGATCACGCGCCGCATCGGCACACCGACCAGCGCGAGCGCGTGGCTCGCGAGCATCAGCGAACCCTCGATGGCCTCGGGCACCACCTCGGTCGCGCCCGCGGCGCGCAGTTTCTCGAGATCGAGATCGTCCTGCGTGCGCACGATCACCGGCACCTGCGGCGCATGGGCGCGCGTGTTGGCCAGCACCTTCATCGCGCCGGGCACGTCGAGGTAGGTCACGACCACGGCGCTCGCGCGCGCCAGGCCCGCGGCCATCAGCGCCTGCAGCCGCGCGGCATCGCCGAACACCACCGAATCGCCCGCGGCGGCGGCCTGCCGCACGCGATCGGGGTCGAGGTCGAGCGCCATGTAGGGAATGCCCTCACGCTCGAGGATGCGTGCGAGGTTCTGGCCGCAGCGCCCATAGCCGCAGATGATCACGTGCTGCGCGGTGTTGATGGTCTTGCGCGCGATGGTGGTCATCTGCAGCGACTGCTGCAACCAGTCGCTCGCCACCAGCTTGCGCACGATGGCGTTGGTGTACATCACGATGAACGGCGTCGCGAGCATCGAGAGCACCATTGAGGCCAGCACCGGATGCGCAAGCCATTCGGGCAGCAGCGCGCGGTCCTGGGCCAGCGTCAGCAGCACGAAGCCGAATTCGCCGGCCTGCGCGAGGTAGAGGCCGGTGCGCAGCGACACCCCGGCCGTCGCTCCGAGCAACCGCGCCAGCAGCGTCACCAGCGCCAGCTTGAATGCCAGCGGCAGCACCAGCAGCATCGCCACCAGCGCCCAACGCTCGACCACGATGTGCCAGTCGAGCGACATGCCCACCGTGATGAAGAAAAGCCCGAGCAGCACGTCGTGGAACGGGCGGATGTCGGTCTCGACCTGGTGCTTGTATTCGGTCTCCGACACCAGCATGCCGGCGATGAAGGCGCCGAGCGCCAGGCTCAGCCCCGCAAGTTCGGTCAGCCAGGCAAGCCCGAGCGTCATCAGCAGCACGTTCAGGATGAAGAGCTCTTCGCTGCGCCGGCGCGCCACCAGCGTGAGCCACCAGCGCATGACGCGCGGCCCGCCATAAAGCAGCACGCCGATCAGCAGCACCGCCTTGACCAGCGCGTAGCCGAGGGCCGTGGCCAGTGTCTCGGGCGGCGCCCCCAGCGCCGGAATCATCACCAGCAACGGCACCACCGCCAAATCCTGGAACAGCAGCACGCCCATGACGCGCCGGCCGTGCTCGCTTTCGAGCTCGAGCCGCTCGGCCATCAGCTTGACCACGATCGCCGTGCTGCTCATGGTCAGCGCGCCCGACAGCGCCAGCGCGGTCTGCCAGCCGAGCTGCCAGGCCGCCGGGAGCCAGGAGGCGATCAGCAGCGCCCCGGCGGTGGCGAGCGCCATCGTCAGCAGCACCTGCAGCAGGCCCAGCCCGAACACGTGCTTGCGCATGGCGCGCAGCTTGGGCAGGCTGAACTCCAGCCCGATCACGAACATCAGGAATACCACGCCGAACTCGCCGAGGTGGCGAATGCCCTCGGAGTTCTGCGCCAGTGCGAATGCATGCGGCCCGATCAGCACGCCGGCCGCCAGGTAGCCGAGCATCGGCGGCAGCTTGAGTGAGCGGCACGCCACCACGCCGATCACCGCAGCGAGCAGGTACAGGAGCGTGAGGTCGAACGAAGACATGGTCGGATGCTAGTCGAAGGGACTACAGCAATGTCCGTGCCCTGCGCCGGCCCGTAAAATCCGGCGATGAGTTCCGCTCCCCTGCCCCCCACGGTCAACGCCGATGCCGTGCTCGCGCGGGCGCGCGCCACCTTCGACATCGAATCCGAGGCCGTGAGCGGCCTCAAGTCGCGCGTGGGCCCGAGCTTCGTCGAGGCGGTGCGCAAGATCCTCGAGGTGCGCGGCCGCGTGGTCGTCATGGGCATGGGCAAGAGCGGCCATGTCGGGCGCAAGATCGCCGCCACGCTCGCCTCCACCGGCACACCGGCGATGTTCGTGCATCCGGCCGAGGCCAGCCACGGCGACCTCGGCATGATCAAGCCCGTCGACCTGGTGCTGGCCATTTCCAACAGCGGCGAAGTCGACGAACTCACCGTGATCCTGCCGGTGGTCAAGCGCCAGGGCGTGCCGCTGATCGCCATCACCGGCCGCCTCGAATCCACCCTGGCGCGCCATGCCGACATCGCGATCGATGCCGGCGTGGCCAAGGAAGCCTGTCCGCTCAACCTGGCGCCGACGGCCAGCACCACGGCCCAGATGGCCATGGGGGATGCGCTCGCCGTGGCGCTGCTCGACGCGCGCGGCTTCGGCTCCGAGGACTTCGCGCGCTCGCATCCGGGCGGCGCCCTCGGCCGCAAGCTGCTCACCCACGTGAGCGATGTCATGCGCTCGGGCGACGACGTGCCGCGCGTGCCGCCCACGGCCACCCTCAGCGAACTGATGCGCGAGATGAGCGCCAAGGGACTGGGTGCGACCGCGGTGGTCGATGCCGACGGCCGTGCCATCGGCATCTTCACCGACGGCGACCTGCGCCGCCAGGTCGAGACCGGCGGCGACCTGCGCGGCCTCGCCGCGGCCGACGTGATGCACCCCGGCCCGCGCACACTGCGTGCCGATGCCCTGGCGGCCGAAGCCGCCGAACTGATGGAAGAGCACCGCATCACCAGCGTGCTCATCGTCGACCCGGCGGGGCTCCTGATCGGCGCGCTCAGCATCAACGACCTGATGCGCGCGAAGGTCATCTGATGCCGATCGACTTCCAGGCCGAGACCTTGCTCGCCGCGCAGGGCGTGCGCATCGCGTTCTTCGACATCGACGGGGTGCTGACCGACGGCGGCGTCTATTTCACCGAGCATGGCGAAACCCTCAAGCGCTTCAGCATCCTCGACGGTTACGGCCTCAAGCTGCTGCGCCTCGCCGGCATCACGCCAGCGGTCATCACCGGGCGCGACTCCAAGCCGCTGCGCGTGCGGCTCGAGGCGCTCGGCATCGAGCACGTGCGCTACGGCACCGAAGACAAGCTGCCGGCGGCCGAAGCCATGCTTGCGCAACTGGGCTTGAGCTGGGCGCAGGCCGCGGCCATCGGCGACGACTGGCCCGACCTGCCGGTGCTCGCGCGCGTCGGCTTCGCGGCCGCGCCGGCCAACGCGCATGCCGAGGTCCGCGCCACCGCGAACTACGTCACCCGCGCCCGCGGCGGTGAGGGCGCGGCGCGCGAATTCTGCGACCTGCTGCTGACCGCCTGCGGCCAGTACCGGCGCCTGCTCGACGCCGCACGGGGCCCGGCGCCATGAAGCGGGCCTGGAGCCTGCTGCGCGACGGGCTCGATCGCGCGACCATCTACCTGCCGATCATCTTGACCGCGGCGGTCGCGCTCGGCACTTACTGGCTGGTGCGCAATGCGCCCAAGCTGCTCGAGCCCACCGTCAAGGTCGCGCCCACGCACGAGCCCGATTACTTCATGCGCGGCTTCGTGATCAAGAACTACCTGCCCAACGGCGACCTGCGCAGCGAGCTCCACGGCAAGGAAGGCCGGCACTACCCCGACACCGACACCATCGAGATCGACGAGCTGCGCATGCGCTCGGTGTCGCCGCAGGGCTTCACCACGCGCGCCACCGCCAACCGCGGGCTGTCGAACTCCGACGCCAGCGAGATCCAGTTGTTCGGCAATGCCATCGTCATCCGCGACCCGGCCCTGCAGCCCAACGGCAAGAGCACGCCACGGCTCGAGTTTCGTGGTGAGTTCCTGCATGTGTACCTCGACACCGAGCGGGTCACCTCGAACAAGCCCGTCACGCTGATCCGCGGCACCGACCAGTTCACCGCCGACAACCTCGACTACGACAACCTGAGCGGCGTCGCCAACCTGACCGGCCGCGTGCGCGGCGTCCTCGTGCCCTCGGCGGCCGCGGGCAAGACGCGCTGAACAAGGCCGGGCACCGAAGGCAACCATGGGCACCGCAGCACCGCTTGTCTTCATCACCGGCGCTTCGAGCGGCATCGGCCAGGCCCTGGCTGCCAGCTTCTACGACGCGGGCTACCGGCTGGCCCTGGTGGCCCGGCGCACGGCCGAGATCGAGGCCTGGGCCGCCACGCGCCAGCTCGATGCGTCGCGCTACCGCATCTACGGCGCCGACGTGGCGCAGACCGACAGCATCGTCACCGCGGGCGAGGCCTGCATCGCCGAGCAGGGCCTGCCCGACGTGGTGATCGCCAATGCCGGCATCAGCGTGGGCGTCGACACCGTCGAGCGCGAGGACATCGAGGTGATGGCGCGCACCTTTGCCACCAACAACGTCGGCCTGATGGCCACCTTCCATCCGTTTGCCGCCGCCATGCGCCAGCGCGGCAGCGGGCGGCTCGTCGGCATCGCGAGTGTGGCGGCGATCCGCGGGCTGCCGGGCCACGGTGCGTATTGCGCCAGCAAGGCCGGCGTGGTCGCCTACTGCGAAAGCCTGCGCGGCGAACTGCACAAGAGCGGCGTCAAGGTCGTAACGATCTGCCCGGGCTACATCGACACGCCGCTGACGCGCGGCAACCGCTATGGCATGCCGTTCCTCATGCAGCCCGAAGACTTCGCGGCGCAGGCCCTGCGCACCATCGAGGCCGGCGCCAGCTACCGCGTGATCCCCTGGCCGATGGGCGTCGTCGCCAAGCTCATGCGCATGGTGCCGAACGCGCTGTTCGACCGCCTGGTGCAGGGGCGCGGCCGCAAGAAGCGCAGCAGCGAGCGCTGACGGCCCGACTCCGGGGCAAAGAAAAAGGCTCCCGAAGAGCCTTTTTTTTCGTGTCCGTGTCCGTGCAGGACTCAGTAGCCGCTGTTGCCGCCACCGCCATAACCGCCGCCACCACCACCACCACCCGAGCGGCCGCCGCCGCGGGGGCCGGCGCCGTAGGGGCTGCGGAAACCGCCGTCGCCACCACCGCCGCCGCCACCACTGCGGCCACCGCCGCCGCCGTAACCGCCGCCACCGGAGCGGCCGCCGCCGCCGCCACCACCATAGCCGCCACCACCACCGTTACCGCCGCCGCCGCCGTAGCCACCGCCACCACCGCCGCCATAACCACCACCGCCGCCGCCGTAGCCGCCGCCACCGCTGCGCGGAGGACGTGCTTCCATCGGGCGCGCTTCATTGACGACGATGCTGCGGCCACCGAGCGGCTGGCCGTTCATGCCATTGATGGCCGCCTGCGCTTCCGCGTCGCTGCCCATTTCGACGAAGCCGAAGCCCTTGGAGCGACCCGTGTCGCGCTCCATCATGACCTTGGCGCTGGTCACCGAGCCGAATTGTCCGAAAGCCTGTTCGAGATCACCGTCGCGCACCGAGTAAGGCAGGTTGCCGACATACAGTTTGTTGCCCATCCAGGGACTCCTATAAACACATGGCAGGAAAAGCGACGGAGTCCCGAAAGCATCACTCAAACGAGAGCCGTCGAGTCGCGCGAAACTGACCGATCACCGAACTGCCTCCTCGCAAATTGAAGAGGGAGGCTCGTGCATTATGGGTGAAATATGTGAAAAGCAAGCAGGAATTTGCTGTCGCGTGTAGCACCCCGAAAATTAGAAAAGTTAGCGCACGCTTTCGACTGAGGAGGGGCGACCGGCCGCAGCAGGTAGAATCCGCCCCGTCATTGGGGAGTAGCCGCCTTCCATTTGCGAGAAGGGCCCGCGTCAACAGACTTGTCCTGCCCCACACGGGACATGGCGCGTGCAGTGAACACACCTGGCGAGACCTTTGACCGTGCAACTTCGGGAATTTGGCCGAAGGTGTTGCACGGTCAATTGCGTCCTTCGGCCCAAGGAACCCTTTTCCCATGGAAGCTTTTCTCGTTGCAACCGGCGTGGTCGCGCTTGCCGAAATGGGCGACAAGACCCAGTTGCTGGCCCTTCTGCTCGCGGCGCGTTTCAGAAAACCCTGGCCGATCGTGCTCGGCATCTTCGTCGCCACCGTCGTCAACCATGCACTGGCCGGTGCGGTCGGCAACTACATCACGCGTTGGCTCGGCCCCGAGATGCTGCGCTGGATCCTCGGCGGTTCGTTCGTCGCGATGGCGGCATGGATGCTCATTCCCGACAAGCTCGACGACGACGAGGCACCCGCCACCTCCCACTACGGCGTCTTCGGGACCACGCTGGTCGCCTTCTTCCTCGCCGAGATGGGCGACAAGACGCAGATCGCGACGGTGATGCTGGCAGCCCGCTTCACCGAGGCGTACCTCTGGGTGGTCGTGGGCACCACGCTCGGCATGATGCTGGCCAACGCGCCGGTGGTGTGGCTGGGCGAGCGAATCGTGCGCCGGGTGCCGATCAAGCTGGTGCACGGCATCTCCGCGGCAATTTTCCTCGTGCTCGGCATCGCCATGATCGCGGGCTGGCCCTGAACGAGCGGCGCGCACCGTTGCGCGGCTATACTTTGGATTGCGCCGATTTGCTTCAGCTTGCGGGCGCTTTATAAATTCAGCTAAAGACAGTCAGTTGGCGAACAACCCGGCTCGTTTTTGGCGAGGCCGGGTTTTTTCATTCATGTCGTCAACTCCTTTGGTCGTCTCCGCGCAGTCGATGCAGTTCGCGGGCCCGCTGGCCCTGCGCAGCGGTGCCTCGCTCGCGGACTACACGCTGGCCTACGAAACCTACGGCACGCTGAATGCCGAGCGCAGCAACGCGGTGCTGGTGTGCCATGCGCTCAATGCCTCGCACCACGTGGCCGGCACCTATGCAGGCCAGGACCGCTCCGAGGGCTGGTGGGACAACATGGTCGGCCCGGGCAAGCCGGTCGACACCGACCGCTTCTTCGTGATCGGCGTGAACAACCTGGGCTCCTGCTTCGGATCGACCGGGCCGATGCACGTCAATCCCGCCACCGGCCGCGTTTACGGTGCCGACTTTCCCGTCGTCACGGTCGAGGACTGGGTCGACGCCCAGGCCGTGCTGCTCGACGCGCTCGGCATCGGCACGCTCGCGGCGGTCATGGGCGGCAGCCTCGGCGGAATGCAGGCGCTCTCGTGGACGCTGCAGTACCCCGAGCGCGTGCGCCATGCGGTGGTGGTCGCCAGCGCGCCCAATCTCACGGCCGAGAACATCGCCTTCAACGAAGTGGCGCGCCGCGCCATCGTCACCGACCCTGATTTCCACGGCGGGCATTTCTACCAACATGGCGTGGTGCCCAAGCGCGGCCTGCGCATCGCCCGCATGATCGGCCACATCACCTACCTCAGCGACGATGTCATGAATGCGAAGTTCGGCCGCATCCTGCGCAGCGCCGTCGAAGGCGAGGCCGAGGGGCTCGACTACCGCTATTCGACGCAGGAGGTCGAGTTCCAGATCGAGAGCTACCTGCGCTACCAGGGCGACAAGTTCAGCGAGTACTTCGACGCCAACACCTACCTGTTGATCACGCGCGCGCTCGACTACTTCGACCCCGCGCGCGCGCATGGAGGCAACCTCAGCGAAGCGCTGGCGCGCGCCACGGCCAAGTTCCTGCTCGTGAGCTTCAAGACCGACTGGCGTTTTTCGCCGGCGCGCAGCCGCGAGCTCGTGAAGGCGCTGCTCGACAACCGCCGCAACGTGAGCTACGCCGAGATCGACGCACCGCACGGGCACGATGCCTTCCTGCTCGATGACGTGCGCTACATGGGCGTGGTGCGTTCCTACTTCGAGCGCGTGGCGCACGAGATCGAGGCCGAAGTGGGCACGGAGGTGGTGCAGTGAGCGACATCGAAACCCAGCGCGTCATCGCGGCGCTCGTGCCCGAGGGCGCGCGCGTGCTCGACCTCGGCTGCGGCGACGGCGCCCTGCTCGACCTGCTGCAGCGCGAGCGCAGCTGCAGCGGCTACGGCGTCGAGATCGCCGACGGCAACGTGCTGAAGTGCATCCGGCGCGGCGTCGACGTGATCCAGTTGAACCTCGATGAGGGCCTCGCGATGTTCGACGACGCCTCGTTCGACGTGGTGCTGCAGATCGACACGCTGCAGCACTTGCGCAATGCCGAAGTGATGCTGCGCGAGACCGCGCGCGTCGGCCGCATCGGCATCGTGGCCTTTCCGAACTTTGCGCACTGGCCCAACCGGATCAGCATCGCTCGAGGGCGCATGCCGGTCACCCGGCGCCTGCCCTACCAGTGGTACGACACGCCCAACATCCGCGTCGGCACCTTCAAGGACTTCGAAGTGCTTGCGCAGAAGAACCAGCTTCGTGTGCTCGACGCGTTCGGCCTGCAGGACGGCCGCTCGGTGCGCTGGCTGCCCAATGCCCGCGCGGGCACCGCGGTGTTCAAGTTCGAACGGGGCGGTTGAACGGGCACCCCGCGGCATGAGCTTCACGTTGGCGCAACCGGTCCACAGCGAACGGGTCATCCGCAAGAGCCGGTTCATCGGCTGCGTGCAGCCCGTGCCCGACCGCGCGGCAGCGCAGGCCATCGTGGCCGCGCTGCGCACCGAGCATCCCGCGGCCGCGCATGTGTGCTGGGCGCTGATGGCGGGCGGCCAGTCGGCCGCGAACGACGACGGTGAACCGGGCGGCACGGCGGGCAGGCCGATGCTCGAGGTGCTGCGCCACCAGCAGATCGAAGGCGCACTTGCAACGGTGGTGCGCTACTTCGGCGGCGTGAAGCTCGGTGCCGGCGGCTTGGTGCGGGCCTATACCGACGCCGTGGCGCAGGCGCTGCTCGGCGCTCCGCTCGTGCGGCTGGTGCGCCAGCGCAGCCTGCAGTGCGCCGTGCCCTATGCGCTCGAAGGCCTGGTGCGGCGCGAACTCGCCGCGGCCGGGGCGGTGCTCGACGGCATCACGCACGAGGATGTGGTGCGCTTCGACTTCAGCTTGCCCGAGACCGATGCCGAGGCCTTCATCGCACGCCTCGGCGATGCTGCGCAAGGGCGCGTCGCCTGGCAGCCGGCGTGAGGCGGCGCGGCAGGGGGGCGGGGGGCGTGGGCGGTGGCGTCATCGCGAGAATGCCGCGTCCCCCGAGCGGCGGCACGTCGTCGTCGTCGGACCCGCGCCGCGCCATCTCGGCCGTGACGATGCCCGTCGGCACGGCCAGCACACCCCAGCCGAGCAGCATCATGACCGACGCGATCGCGCGGCCGAGATCGGTCTTCGGCACCAGGTCGCCGAAGCCGACCGTGGCCATGGTCGAGATGGCCCAGTAGATCGCCACCGGAATGCTGGTGAAACCGTGGACCGGCCCTTCGACGACGTACATCAGCGTGCCCATCACCAGCACCACCAGCATCACGAAGCCCACGAACACCGTGATCTTGCGCCGGCTGGCCGCCACCGCCCACACCAGCGCGCGGTATTCCACCGAGTAGCGCGAGAGCTTGAAGATGCGGAACACGCGCAAGAGCCGCAGCACGCGCACGTCGATGAGATAGGCGAGCTCGGGTGCGAAGGCCACCAGGTAGGTCGGCAGCAGCGCGAGCAGGTCGATCACGCCATAGAAGCTCAACGCGTAGCGCAGTGGCCTGTTCACGCAGGCGAGGCGCGCGATGTACTCGAGCGTGAACAACGCGGTGAACGTCCACTCGAGCCCGCTGAACAGCGGGCGCCATTGCTCGCGGATCGACTGCACGCTGTCGAGGATCACCACCAGCACGCTGGCGACGATCACCGCGATCAGCGCCAGGTCGAACGCGAGCCCTGCACGCGTGTCGGCCTCGAAGATCACGGTGAACACGTCGCGCCGCCAGCCGCTCGCCGGTTTGTCGAAGCGCGCGTCGGTGGTCGACGAAACGGCGAGGGTCCGGGCAGCGGGAGCGGAGTTCGGTCGGGTCATCTGAATGGAGCTGGCGAGGGTCGCGAATGGCTGCCATTGTGGCGATGTGCGCGCAGCTGCGATTTATTCAGTTACGTTTATTGCGCAATTAAGTGTCGTGCGCGCCAATGGCGTTCTTACGATAGACCCTTTGTTGAGGAGCTCCCTTTTGGCTACACAGTCCCCCTTTTTCGGCAAGCGTGATCGTGACACCGATTCGTTGACCTCCCGTCCCGCGCCGCTGGTGGGCTCGGGCACCAATCTGTCGGGCTCGCCCGTCAATCCGTCGTCGCTCGCCGGCCAGCAGGGCAGCCTTGGCGCGACGGCGGCGGCACCTGCTGCCAAGGAAGGCGGCAGCAAGCTCACCGTCGGCCCGAACATCAAGCTCAAGGGCGTGGAGATCACCGATTGCGACACGCTCGTCGTCGAGGGCCTGGTCGAAGCCACGATGGACTCGCGCCTGATGCAGATCGCCGAACAGGGCGAGTTCAAGGGCTCGGCCGAAATCGACATCGCCGAGATCCGCGGCATTTTCGACGGCAACCTGACGGTGCGCGAAAAGCTCGTGATCCACGCGACCGGCAAGGTCACCGGCAAAGTCCGCTACGGCAAGATCGTGATCGAGGAAGGCGGCCAGATTTCCGGCGAGATCAGCTTCGGCGCCAAGGGTTAGACGCACCCCGAAGCGGCTCACTTCGTGTAGCGGCCTCCCCCCACTGGGGGGCGCACCCGGTGGCCGGGCAAAGCCTGTTCCACGGGTGCACTGCGTTGGGGTCGCCTGCTATGCGGTGGGCGGGGTCCAGCCCAGGCGTTCGAGCAGGGCGCCGGCCGCGGCCGGTGCCTTTTCCTTGGCGCCGTTGATGAAATAGACGAACACCTCGCGCTTCTTCGGCGAGGCGGTCCATGTCTGCGCGCGTTTGGCCCAGGCGTCGAGCGCCTTTGGCGCGTAGCCGGTCTTTTGACTCGCATCGGCCATCATGAGCCGCGCATAGGCGACATCGCCTTCGGGTTCCTCGAAAGAGGGGAACTTGTCCGCATCGGTGAACACCGTCGACACCTTGTATTTCTTCGCGAGCGCCTGGTAGACGGGCGTGATGAAGCTCTCGTGGCGCACGTCCATCACGTGGCGCAGCGTGCGGCTGCCCTCCTTCTTCGGCAGCAATGCGAGGAAGGCCTCGAAGTCTTCGGCATCGAACTGCTTCGTCGGCATGAACTGCCACACGATCGGCCCGAGCTTGTCGCCGAGTTCGCCCACGCCGCTGTCGATGAAGCGCGCGATCGACTCGCCTGCGGTGGCGAGCACCTTGCGGTTGGTCGTGAAACGCGACGCCTTCATCGAGAACACGAAGTCGTCAGGCGCCTCGCCATGCCATTTGCGGAATGTCTCGGGCTTGAAGGTGCTGTAGTAGGTGCCGTTGACCTCGATGGCGCTCACCTTTCGGCTCGCATAGCCGAGCTCCTTGGCATGCGCGAGTCCCTTGGGATAGAAGTTGTCGCGCCAGGGCTCGTAGGTCCAGCCGCCGATGCCCACTCTGATGTCCGTCGTCCGCGTCGATGTTGCCTTGGTCACGTTGCGCTCCGGGTAGGGAAAGGTGTGTCGGGATCGCCGCACTCTACGCGGGGTCGCGGCGAGGCGCAAAATGCGCTTTTGCCTTCCTGCGGAGAACCCCGATGAACGCCCCCCTGCACCGCGAAATGCCTGCCGGCACGCTCGACGCCGAGCGCGCCCTGTCCGACGTCACCACTCAATGGGACGGCGACATCCTCCGGCAGCTCACCGACTACATCGCCATCCCGGCCAAGTCGCCGGGCTTCGACAAGGACTGGTCGGCCAACGGGTACCTCGAAACCGTGCTGTGCAATGCGGCGGCCTGGGTCGAGGCGCAGAAGGTCGAGGGCCTGAAGCTCGAGATCGTGCGCCTCGAGGGCCGCACGCCGGTGCTGTTCTTCGAAGTGCCGGCCACCGGCACTGACATGACCGGGACCGTGCTGATGTACGGCCATCTCGACAAGCAGCCCGAGTTCACCGGCTGGCGCAACGACCTCGGCCCCTGGACGCCCAAGTACGAGAACGGCCTGCTCTACGGCCGCGGCGGCGCCGACGACGGTTATGCGGTCTACGCGAGCGTCGCGGCGCTGAAGGCGCTCAAGAACCAGGGCGCGGCGCATCCGCGCATCGTGGGCCTGATCGAGACCTGCGAGGAAAGCGGCTCGTACGATTTGCTGCCCTACGTCGACGCGCTGCGTGCGCGGCTCGGCGAGGTCGAGCTCGTGATCTGCCTCGACTCGGGGGCCGGCAACTACGACCAGCTGTGGCTCACGACCTCGCTGCGCGGCATGGCCAGCGGCACGCTCAAGGTCGAGGTGCTGACAGAAGGCATCCATTCGGGCGACGCCTCGGGCCTGGTGCCCTCGAGCTTTCGCATCATGCGGCAGGTGCTCGACCGGCTCGAAGACAGCAAGACTGGCCGCCTGCTGCCCGCGAGCTTCCACTGCGAAGTGCCGCCCGACCGCCTCGACCAGGCCAGGGCCACGGCCGCGATCCTCGGCGAAGAGCTCTACAAGCGATTTCCGTGGGCGCACTACGACTGCGGCGGCTCGACCATGTTCGCGCTGCCGACCACCACCGACCCGGTGGAGGCGCTGCTCAACCGCACCTGGAAGCCCACGCTCTCGGTGACCGGCGCCGAAGGTTTTCCGGCACTGAAGGATGCGGGCAACGTGCTGCGTCCCTACACCGCCTTCAAGCTGTCGCTGCGCCTGCCACCGCTCGTCGACGCAGCGCAGGCGGTGCAGGAGCTCAAGACCTTGCTCGAAGACAACGCGCCCTACCAGGCCCGCGTCACCTTCGAAAGCGGTGGCGGCGCCACCGGCTGGAACGCGCCCACGATCACGCCGTGGTTCGAGGACGCGCTCAACAAGGCCTCGAATGCGCATTTCGGTGCATCCTGCGGCTACATCGGCCAGGGCGGCACGATCCCGCTGATGAACATGCTGAGCGCCGGCTTTCCCACCGCCCAGATGATGGTCTGCGGCGTGCTCGGGCCCAAGAGCAATGCGCACGGCCCGAACGAGTTCTTGCATGTGCCCTATGCCAAGAAGCTCACCGCCGCCGTGGCGGAGGTGATCGCGGCGCTGCCGGCGGCCCACCGCGCCGCGGCCGCCGCGTAGGGTCGTCGGTCAGGCCTTCGCGGCGGCCGCTTCAGCCGCAGCGCGCCGGTTGCGCTGCGCGAGCCACAGCAGCGCAGCGCCCGTGATCGCGACCGGCACCAGCGAACCGTAGTTCAGCAGCTGCCAGCCCTGCGTGGTCACGAGCACGCCCGAGGCAAACGAAGTCACGGCGAGCGTGCCGAAGACGCAGAAGTTGAGCGCGCCCTGCGCGCGGTCGCGCTCTTCCGGCGTGTAGGCCGTGAGCGAAAGCGTCGTGCTGCCCGTGAAGAGAAAGTTCCACCCCACGCCCAGCAGGAACAGCGCCACCAGAAAGTTGTGCAGGTCCACGCCCGAGAGTGCGACGGCGATGCAGCCCAGGTTGAGCACCAGCCCCACGCCCATGATGGGCAGCGCGCCGAAGCGGCGGATCAGGTGGCCGGTGAAGAACCCGGGCGCGAACATGCCGATCACGTGCCACTCGAGCACCAGCGCGGCGTCCGAGAACGGCAGGCTGCAGACCTGCATCGCGATCGGGGTCGCGGCCATCAGCAGGTTCATCACGCCGTAGCCCAGCGCGCCCCCGGCCGCCGCGACGATGAACACCGGCTGCCGCATGATCTCGGCCAGCGGCCGGCCGCCCGCGCCCTCGCCTTCGCGACGCGGCGGTGCCGGAGGAAACTCGATGAAGCGCATGAACAGCATCGACAGCAGCGCCACCGCGGCGAGCGCCACGTAAGCGCCCGCAAACGGCACCGTCAACGCCTCGCGCGTGGCGGTGGCCAGGTTCGGACCGAGCACGGCGCCGATCAATCCGCCCGCCATCACCAGCGAGACGGCCTTCTCGCGCCATTCCGGGCCCGCGAGTTCGGCCGCCGCGAAGCGGTAGAGGCTCGCATTGGCGCTGTAGTAGCCGGCCACCACGGTGGCGAAGCACAGCAGCCAGAAGTTGCCGGTCACCGCCGCAAAGGCGCACAGCAGCGCCGAGCCGAACGCCACCGCGAGGCCGATCTGGAACGACCCGCGGCGGCCGAAGCGCCGCTGGGTGCGCGCCACCACGCCGGTGGCGAGCGCGCCGCCGACCACGTAGCCCATCACCGGCAGCGTCGCCATCCAGCCCAGCGGCGCGATGCTCAGGCCGACAAGGCCGTTGATCGCGATGAACGTGACGTTGTTGGTCAGGAACAGGCCCTGGCAGATGGCAAGCAGCCAGAGGTTGCGGTTCATGGCGGTACGGCAAAAAAAAGCGCCCGGGAGGGCGCGGGATCCACGGCGTGCAAGGCGGGGCTCACCCCTGCCGGTTCTGCAGCAGGGCGCCGAGCGTGCCGAGCAGGTCGTTCGGGTTGTCCACGCCTTGCTCCGGCACCTTGCCGTTCGGCGTGAGCTGGTCGATGAGCACCGGCAGCATGGTGGCCAGCATCGGCAGCAGCGACTGCGCATTGATGCCGAGCTTGGCCGCAATGTTGGCGATGGTGTCGCTGCCGAGCGCATCCTGCAGTTGGCCGCCGGAGACCGGCTGGTTCTCGCCCTTGCCGATCCACGAGCCGACCACGTCGCCCATGCCGGCCTGCTCGAACTTCGAGACCAGCCCGCCGAGCCCGCCCTGGCCGCCGCTGTTGGACAGCAGGCTGCCGAGCACGCCCGCAAGCCCGCCGAGTTCTCCCATGCCTGCGCCTGGCGACGACGGCTGCTGCTGCGAGGCGGCGCCGCCGAGCACTTGACCGAGTACCGAATCGAGCATTCCCATGGCCGTTCCTTAAGAGAGTGAGAGGACCTGACGGAGCTTACTTGGTGCGCGCCGGCCGCTTGAGCAGCAGCGCAGGGCTCACGCCCTGGACGCCGACCAGGCCGAGCACCGTCACGAGCGAATTCTGCGCGCCCTTCCATGCATCTGTCACGTCGATCGATTCGCTCAGCGCGTGGAAGCCCGCGGCCTTGCCGCCGCCGCCGATGATGATGGCCGGGATGCCGTACGACATCGGCACGTTGGCGTCGGTGCTGCCGCCACGCAGCAGCGTCTTGTGGCCGAAGGCGCTGTTCGAGCGCGTGGCCGCCTCGACGATCACCGAATCGGCCGGCGTGCGCCCGCCGGGCCGGTCGCCGATCAGCTTGTTGCTGGCGCTCAGCGTGCCGACGCTCCAGCGCTTGTTCTCCTCGGCCACGGCTTCGTCGATGGCCGCGAGGATCTTCTTTTCGGTCTCGAGCAGCGAGGCCATGTCGTCCGAGCGGATGTCGATCGCCATGCGCGCGTCGGGCGCGATGGTGTTGACCGAGGTGCCGCCGCCCACCGTGCCGACGGTGAAAGTGGTCTTCGGGAAGCTCGGCGTGCGCACCTCGGCGATCTTGGCGATCGCACGGCCCATGCCGTGGATCGCGCTCGGCACCTGGCCAAAGGCCGCGAAGCTGTGGCCGCCCGGGCCCTTGAAGGTGACTTCGTAGCGGTGGCTCGCGGTGCCGAGGATCAGCACGTTGCCGTCGGGCGAGGGCTCGAGGCCGACCATGCCGTCGATGTCCAGGTGGTCGCGGAAGATCGCCTTCATGCCGCGCAGGTTGCCGAGCTCTTCCTCGCCGACGTTCGCGACGAACAGCAGGTCGCCCACGGTCTGGACCTTCTGCTCGTTGAGCACCTTGAGCCACGACAGTAGCACCGCGAGGCCGCGCGTGTCGTCCGCGATGCCGGGCGCGTGGAGCTTGCCGTCGCGCTCCTTCACCTTCACGTCGGTGCCGGCGGGAAACACGGTGTCGAGGTGGGCCGACACCAGCAGCTTGGGGCCGTTGCCCGTGCCCTTGCGCAAGCCCACCACGTTGCCTTCGGCGTCGATGCGCGCATCCGCGAGGCCGAGCGCCTTCATGCGCGCGAGGAAGGCCTCGGCGCGCTTCTGCTCCTTGAACGGCGGCGCTTCGATCTCGGTCAGCATCTTCAGGTCGTCGACCGAGCGCTCGTGGTCGGCCTTGACCGCCTCGAGCAGTTTCTGCACCCCGGGCGCCGCCATCAGCTGGGTGAAGGCCTTCTCCACCTCGGGCGAGACCTGCGCCGGGGTGGGCGCCACGGCATTGTTCTGGGCCTGCGCGCCCTGCACCGCGCAGAACATCGCAAGGACCAGCGGGGCGAGCGGAGCAAGGCGGCGAAGGGTGCGTGGCGAGCGAAGCATGGCGTGAAGGTCCTTGTCGTGTCGTGATGAAAATCGGTGAAGAAGCAAGCCGGCCCGCGGGGGCGCTACGGTCCCGCGAGCGAGACCAGCGCGGCGAGTGCGGCGGTTTCCGCACGCAGCACGCGCGCGCCGAGCGTGACCGGCGCGAAGCCGCAGGCCAGCGCCTCCTGTTCCTCGGTGCCGCTCAGGCCGCCCTCGGGGCCGCTCAGGACCAGCACCGCGCGATCGGCCGGTGAGGACGCGGCAGCCTCAGCGATGCGCCGCGTGCCGTCGGCAAGGCTCAGCACCAGGCGCAGCGCAGCGTCGTTCGCGCCGGCCGAGGCCCAGTCGGCGACCTTCGAAAAGGACCGCACCGGATGGATCAGCGGCACGCGGTTGCGCCCGCATTGCTCGCAGGCCGCGATCGCGATGGCCTCCCAGTGCGCCCGCTTCTTCTCGGCGCGCTCGCCCGAGAGGCGCAGCACGCCGTGGGCCGTCGCCAGCGGCTGAATGCTTGCCACGCCCAGTTCGATGGCTTTCTCGACCAGCCAGTCCATGCGCTCGTTGGCCGGCATGCCCACGGCCAGGTGCACCGGGCGCGTGGCTTCGCGTTCGATCGGGGCATGGCCGCCGACCATGACCGAGACCTCGCTGCGTCCCATGCGCTCGACCGTCGCCTGGTATTCGCCGCCTGCGCCGTCGAACAGCGTGATCGCGTCGCCCGGCTGCAGCCGCAGCACCTGCACATGGCGCGCCGCGCCCGGCGGCAGCACGAGCGCGGCGCCGGCGGCCAGGGGGATGGCGCAGTGGAATCGGGGCATCCGCTGGCTAGACCCGGCCGTAGGCAAAGCTGACCAGCGGCGAGCTGCCTTCGATCTCGTCGATCGCGCGCAGCAGTGGCGTGAGCTCCATGTAGCGGCTGGCGGTGGACCGGATGTAGCCGATGAAGCGCGGCGTGTCGGCCAGGTAGCGCGGCTTGCCGTCGCGCAGCGTGAGGCGCGCGAAGATGCCGGCCACCTTGAGGTGGCGCTGCAGCCCCATCCACTCGACCGCGCGGTAGAAGGCGCCGAAATCGGCATCGACCGGCAGCCCGGCCTTGCGCGCGGCCTCCCAGTAACGCACGGTGACGTCGAGCACGAATTCCTCGTCCCAGCTCAGGAAGGCGTCGCGCAGCAGGCTCGCGATGTCGTAGGTGATCGGGCCGTAGACCGCGTCCTGGAAGTCGAGCACGCCGAGTTCGGCGCCGGCCGAGCCGCCGCCGGGCCGCCCCAAGGCGGCGAGCGCCCCCTCGGGGGGCAGCGAGGACACGCCAGTGCCGAGCGTGGGGGCCACATCCAGCATCAGGTTGCGCGGCATGAAATCGCGGTGCACGTAGACGCTCGGCGACGCGAGATTGCTTTCGACGATCAGCGCAAAGCTGCGCTCCAGCCGCTCCTTGAGCTTGCCCTCGACAGCGATGCCGCGATGATGCCCGATGTACCACTCGGGGAACAGCGCCAGCTCGCGCTCGAGCAGCGCCCGGTCGTAGGGCGGCAGCACGCCGGGCCTGGAGGCCAGCTGCCAGCGGATCAGCGCATCGATGGCCTGACCATAGAGCGGGCGGCTCGCCTCGGGGCGGGCCGGGTCGATCACGTCGAGCATGGTCTGGCGGCCGAGGTCGTCGAGCAGCAGGAAGCCGTTGGCCCGGTCCCACTCGAGCACCTGCGGCGCCTTCACGCCGGCCTCGGCCATCAGGCGCGCGACCTGCACGAAGGGTTCGCTGTTCTCCTTGTCGGGCGGGGCGTCCATGACGATGCGCGTGCCCGCGACGTCGGTGGCATTGACGCGGAAATAGCGGCGGAAGCTCGCATCGGCCGAGGCGAGGCGCACGCTGGCGGGCAGCAGGCCGTGTGCGCCGGCGATGCCCGCCAGCCATGCGTCGAAGGCCGCGGCGCGTCCGGGATCGGCCCAGGTCACGGGAATGGCAGGGGCGGCGGGCTCGGCGGCCGGGAGCGAAGGTGCTGTCATGGATAATCGATTCTACAAATCCGCCTGGCGCGGCAACTCCGGCGGCCCTTGCAAGTCGAACGGGTTGCCGCCGGCTCCTGCAAACCGGCCGGCCTGCCGCGCCGTCCTCCCGACGATCCTTCGTTCTGACCGATGCCTACGATCCAAAGCTTCCCCGTTTGGCACCTTGTGCATTCGCAGCGCCGCCCCGCAAGCGTGCGGGCTGCCTGCGGAACGATGCGGCGGGAGGCCTGATGCGCGGACGTGCAGTCTTCAGGCGCTCGGGTCCGCCGCTGCCATTGGCGCTGCTGTCGCTGGCGCTGCTGCATGCGCACGGCGCCTCCGCGCAGCCGGCCGGCGGCCTCGACGGCCCGCTCACGCTCAAGCGCACGCCGCAGCTCACCGAGACCTTGCCCGAGGCCGTGCGCAGCCAGCTGCCGAGCCTGATCACCGGCGACCGCCTCTCGGGCCGCCAGGACCTTGAGACCGTCGTGGAAGGCAACGCCACGCTGCGGCGGGGCGATCTCGCCATCTCGGCCGACCGGCTCGAGTACTACCAGCCCGACGACCGCGCCAAGGCGCGCGGCAACGTGCGCGTCAACCAGGCCGGCAACGTGTACGAGGGCCCCGAGCTCGAGCTCAAGCTCGAGACCTTCGAGGGCTTCTTCAACAACGTGCGCTACAGCTTCCTCGCGACCGGCGGCCACGGCGACGCGCAGCGCATCGACTTCGTCGACAGCAACGTCTCGGTGGCCCGCACCGCCACTTACACCACCTGCCGCCGCGAGGATTTTCCCGGCTGGATGCCGGCCTGGCTCCTGAGCGCGGCCACGCTGACCACCGACACCGAGGAGAACGTCGGCGTCGCGACCGACGCGCGGCTGAGCTTCATGGGCATCAGCACGCCGGCGCTGCCGAGCGTGAGCTTTCCGCTGTCGAACGAGCGCAAGAGCGGCCTGCTGCCGCCCACGATCGGGATCGACAACACCAACGGCATCGAGATCTCGCAGCCGTACTACTGGAACATCGCGCCGAACCGCGACGCCACGTTCACGCCCACGCTCATGAGCAAGCGCGGCCTCAACCTGGGTTCCGAGTTCCGCTATCTCGAGAAGGATTACAGCGGCAGCATCCGGCTCGACCTGATGGGCAGCGACCGCCTGGTGGGCCAGCGCTACAACGAGGCGAGTGCGCTGCAGCAGCAGCAGCTCGCCAACGGCGAGATCTCGGCGTCGGACCTGTCGTTCGGCCGCAGGCCCGGCACCAAGCGCTGGGGCATCTGGGCCAACCACCACCAGGATTTCGATGCCCGGGCGCTGGGGCTCGATTCGCTGTCGGCCAACATCAACATCAACCGTGTCAGCGACGACGACTACTGGCGCGACTTCACGCGCACGCCGACACTGGCGCAGCGCCAGCTGCCCAATGAAGCCTCGCTCAACTGGAGCAAGGGTGACTGGAACGGCGGCATCCGGGCGCTGCGCTACCAGACGCTGCAGTACAGCCTGGCGCCGATCGTGCCGTCGTACGACCGCATGCCGCAGATCACGGCCAACTACAACAAGTACGACTGGCACGGTTTCGACGTTGCGCTGAACCTCGACTACACGCGCTTCCGCGTCAACAGCATCCTGGCCGGCCAGCCAGGGTTCGACGTCGTCCAGCAGTCGCAGCCCGACGGCGACCGGGCGCTCGCCGTGGCCACGATCAGCCGGCCGTTCATCACGCCGAGTTCCTTCGTCATTCCGAAGCTGCAGCTGAACACGGCCTCGTACAACTACTACCGGCCGCAGGCCGACATCCCGCGGCTCACGCTCAACGGAATCCAGTACGTCAACGGCGTTCCGTACAACCCGAACGCGCTGTATTTCTCTCCGACCTCGAGCAACCGCACGGTGCCGACCTTCAGCCTCGACAGCGGGCTGATCTTCGAGCGTGACGCGAGCTACTTCGGGCGTGCCTTCCGCCAGACGCTGGAGCCGCGCGCGTACTACGTCTACACGCCGTTCCGCAACCAGAACATGCTGCCGAACTACGACTCGGCAGAGAACGACTTCAGCTTCGCGACCATCTACACCGAGAACGCGTTCTCGGGCAACGACCGCATCTCCGACACCAACACGCTCACGCTCGGCGTGACCTCGCGCCTGATCGACCCCGACACCGGTGCCGAGGCTGCGCGTTTCGGCGTGGCGCAGCGGCTGCGCTTCAGCGACCAGCGCGTCATCCTGCCGGGCGGCGCACCGGTGACCGACCGTGCGAGCGACCTGCTCGTGGGCGCACAGATCAACTGGACGCCCAAGTGGAGCCTGGACACGGTCGTGCAGTACAACCCCGACACGCAGCGCTCCGAGCGTGCGGCCATCAGCGCGCGCTACAACCCCGGGCCGTACCGCAACCTCAGCGCCGCGTTCCGCTACCAGGCTCCCAACACTTCGGGCACCACAAGCATCCCGCTCGCCACCGACGGCAACAAGTCGATCGATGTCGGCTGGCAGTGGCCGCTCAACGACCTGTGGGGCGACAAGGGCAAGGACCTCGGCCCCGGCAAGGGCGAAGGCGGCGGCCGCTGGTACGCCGTGGGCCGGCTCAACTACAGCCTGCAGGACAGAAAGCTCACCGACGGCGTGCTCGGCCTCGAGTACGACGGCTGCTGCTGGATCGGCCGCGTGGTGCTGCAGCGCATCACGACCGGCCAGGTGACGGCCAACACCCGCATCATGTTCCAGCTCGAATTCGTCGGCTTCTCGAGCGTCGGGTCGAGCCCCATGCAGGCCTTGCGGACGAACATCCAGCGCTACCAACCCCTGCGCCAGCCGACCGAAGGGCCGAGCCGCTTCACCAATTACGACTGAGACGAGATTGAGCAACGCAATGAAACACACACGTTCCATCCTGACCCTGGGTTGCCTGCTGGCAATGGCCGCGAGCGCGGGTGCGCAGCAGGGGCTGCGTCCCAGCGGCGGCGGCGGCATCACGGACATCATGCGCGCAGGCCCTCGCCTCGCGCCACCGGCACCGCGCACTGCACCGTCGAGTGCGCCACAGGGGCAGCGTGCGGCCGAGTACATCGTCGCGCTGGTCAATTCGGAGCCGATCACCAACACCGACGTGCAGTCGCGCGTGACGCGCCTGGTCCGCGAAAACCCAGAGGCCGAGCGCGTGCCCCGCGCCGAGCTCACGCGCCTCGTGCTCGAGCGCCTGATCTCCGAGCGCGCGCAGCTCCAGCTGGCCAAGGAAAGCGGCATCAAGGTGGACGACGTCGCCATCGACCAGGCCGAGCAGACCGTGGCGCGGCAGAACCAGCTCAGCGTCGAAGAGCTGCGTCGCCGCGTGATGGCCGAAGGGCTCTCGCCGCGCGAGTTCCGCAACGACCTGCGCGACCAGCTGCTGCTCACGCGCCTGCGCGACCGTGAGGTCGAATCGAAGGTCAAGGTCAGCGACGCTGAAGCCGACGAATACCTGCGCGACCAGCGCAACGCGCCCAACAAGGATGCGTCGCTGCAGAACATCAACCTCGCCCACCTGCTCGTCGCCGTGCCCGAGAACGCCAACGAAGCCCAGCTCGCCACGCTGCAGCAGAAGGCGCAGGGCCTTGCGCAGCGCGCCCGTTCGGGCGAGGACTTCGCCAAGCTGGTGCAGGAGAACTCCGATTCGCCCGACCGGGCCAACGGTGGCGCCATCGGCATGCGCACCGCCGACCGCTATCCCTCGCTGTTCGTCGAAGCCGTGCAGACGACGCCGGTCAACGGCATCGCTGGGCCTATCCGTTCGGGCGCGGGCTTCCATGTGCTCAAGGTGCTCGCCAAGGCGCAGATCGGCGCGGCCGATGCCACCGTCACCCAGACGCAGGTGCGCCACATCCTGCTGCTGAACGACCCCAAGCGCCCCACCGCCCAGGCCGTGGCCCAGTTGGCCGAGTTCAAGCGCCGGCTGCAGGCCGGCACGGCCGATTTCGCCGGCCTCGCGCGCGACAACTCGCAGGATGCCAGCGCCAAGGAAGGCGGCGATCTCGGCTGGTCGCGACCAGGGCAGTTCGTGCCTGAGTTCGAGGAAGCCATGGACCGGCTCGCGCCCGGTCAGATCAGCGACCCCGTGGTGTCGCGTTTCGGCGTGCACCTGATCCAGGTGGTCGGCCGGCGCGAAGCCAAGCTCACCCAGGAAGAGCAGCGCGAGGCTGCTCGCGCCGTGCTGCGCGAGCAGCGCGTCGAGGAGGCTTCCAACACCTGGATGCAGGAAGTGCGCGCGCGCGCCTACGTCGAGTACCGCGAACCGCCGCAGTCCTGATGGCACGGCACGTCGCCCGCAAGCGGTTCGGTCAGCACTTCCTGTCCGACGGCGGGATCATCGATGCGATCGTCAGCGAGATCGCGCCGCAGCCCGGCGATGCGATGGTCGAGATCGGGCCGGGGCTCGCGGCGCTCACGCAACCGCTGGTCGAGCGGCTCGGCCGCCTCACGGTGATCGAGCTCGACCGCGACCTCGCGAAGCGCCTGCGCGAGCATCCGCAGCTCGAGGTCATCGAGTCGGATGTCCTCAAGGTCGACTTCGCCGAGGTGGCGGGACGGTTTGCCACGCCGCTGCGCGTGGTGGGCAACCTGCCCTACAACATCTCGACGCCGATCCTGTTCCACCTGCTGGGCGTCGCCCACCTCGTGGCCGATCAGCACTTCATGCTGCAGAAGGAAGTGATCGACCGCATGGTGGCCAGGCCCGCCACGGCCGACTACAGCCGCCTCAGCGTGATGCTGCAATGGCGCTACGACATGGCGAACGTGCTGTTCGTGCCGCCCGAGAGCTTCGATCCGCCGCCCCGCGTCGACAGCGCCGTGGTGCGCATGGTGCCGCTCGCGCAGCCGCCGGCCGTCGACGCCGCCCGCCTCGGGGAGATCGTCCAGGTGGCGTTCAGCCAGCGCCGCAAGATCATGCGCCACACGCTCGGCAAGTGGCTCGAGCAGCACGGCTTCAACGGCGAGTTCGACGTCCAGCGCCGCGCCGAGGAAGTGCCGGTGCCCGAGTACGTGGCCCTGGCTCAATCCGTCCCCCCACCCCAATAATAAAAAAGCCCGCCGGAGAGGCGGGCTTTCGTTCGGGAAACACCGCGGAACTGGCTCTGCCAGGCCGCTGGTGTTGCCCCCTTGAGGGGGAGGCGGCTACACGAAGTGAGCCGCTTCGGGGGTGGGTCAGGCTGCGGCGAGCCAGTAGCCCGCGTTGAAGGGGCTGCTCATGCGCAACGCCAGCGGCGAGACGTCGACCAGTTTGTCGGTCGGCATTTTTTCGCCTTCGGGTTCCGCAGCGGCCGCATTCGCGGTGTTGCCGTTGTTGATGTCGATGCCATCGAGTGCTGCGCCGTTCGGCTGAGCCTCGTTCGCCCGTTCTGCTTGGCTGGTGGATGCAGAACGGGCTACAGAAAAGAATAGAAGCACCGGAATGGGACTTTCCGGTCTCCCCAATAGTCGGCGGCATCCCGGAAGATGTCGAGCAGCTGCTCGCGCGCTTCCTTGTCGAACTTGGCGTTGGCCGGGATCTGCTCGAGCACGATCACGAAACCGGGCTGCGGGCCCGATTTATGCAACGGATCGGTCATGCAGTCGTACAGCGCGTCGAAGTTCTTGCCGAAGTGCGCCGGGAAGGTGAATTGCTGGGCGATCAGGTCCAGCACGTCCTGCTTGGTTTGGGCGTTGCCCAGATTTGCATACAGGAAATGCTGGCCCGCCGCGTTGGCGGCGTCCTGCAGTTCGTTCACGCGGAAGGCGCGAATCGACTGCACGATGTTCGGTCTCACGGAACGAAGGGGTTGAGTCATCTCCGCTGTTTTTTCCATAGTCATCATCATTTCTTCGCAGCGCCTTGGGGCGCCGCTCATGTCTTTGTCATCGCTCATGGCGCGATTCGCCTGAAACTCGCATAGTGGTCTGCCGTGTACCAGCAGGCCTCGGGGGCTGTTTGCTGCGCGCCGCCGCAGACGATGCGCCGCGCACCGCGGTCGCGCGAGCCCGGCGTTGCCACCGTGTACTCGCGGTAATGACCGCGCCGCGCCGGCGGCAAGAGTCGCTCGCGGTTGCCGAATACCGTGCCGTCCTTGTCGTATCGGAAGGGGCCGCCGTTCAGAATGGCCGCATAGGTCCGCCGGCCCTGTGCCGGCAATTCGGACAGGGCGATGGTTTCCTGGGCAGACTTTCCGGTGCTGAACCATTCGCGGGCCCCCGCCCCCGTCGCCAACGCCGCCAGCATCAAGCCGGTGAGCGCAAACTTAGTGACTGAGGACGTGATCGAGGCGTAAGCCGCCATGGGGCACCACAAGAAAAGAACGGGATTCCGAACCGCGGTAAACCTTGGGGTTAACCCGCAAATTCAAGCCCGCGAGTGTGCACCACGCTGGCGAAAATAGCAAGCGACTGCCCAAAGTTTGAGCAGTGCAAAGGGGTGGTGCGTGGCGCCCTAAGTGGGCAGCCACTTCCCGCTATTCGCCTATCGTTCCGCGTTGGCGTCGGCCACTGTCAAGGCTGTCATGTTCACGATGCGCCGAACGGTTGCACTGGCCGTGAGAATGTGCACAGGTTTGGCCGCGCCAAGCAGCACCGGCCCGATTGCGATGTTGCCGCCGGCCGCCGTCTTGAGCAGGTTGTAAGAAATATTGGCTGCGTCGATGTTCGGGAAAACCAGCAGGTTGGCGTCGCCCGCGAGCGCGCTGTGCGGCATGACGACTGCGCGCTGCTTGCTGTCGAGCGCCACGTCGCCGTGCATCTCGCCGTCCACCTCGAGCCATGGCGCCTGCACGCGCAGCAGGTCGAGCGTGCGGCGCATCTTCACTGCGCTGGGCTCGTTGCTGGTGCCGAAGTTCGAATGCGACAGCAGCGCCGCCTTGGGCTTGAGGCCGAAACGCATCATCTCCTCGGCCGCCATCGTGGTGATCTCGGCCAGTTCCTCGGGCGAGGGGTCGTAGTTGACGTGGGTGTCGACCAGGAACACCTGGCGGTCGGGCAGCAGCAGGCCGTTCATGCAGGCGTAGACCGGCACGTCCTGGGGCGTGCTGGCGCAGCCGCCGGGGCGCTTGCCGATCACCTGGTCGATGTAGTGCAGGTGGATCAGCGTGGTGCCCCAGGTGCCGCAGATCATGCCGTCCACCTCGTCCTTGTGCAGCAGCATCGCGCCGATCAGCGTGAGGCGGCGGCGCATCTCGATCTTGGCGGTCTGCACCGTCTGGCCCTTGCGTTCGGTCATGCGGTGGTAGGTCTGCCAGAAGTCGCGGTAGCGGTGGTCCTGCTCGACGTTGACGATGTCGTAGTCGAGCTCTTCCTTCAGGCGCAGGCCGAACTTCTCGATGCGCTGCGCGATGATGGCCGGGCGGCCGATCAGCGTGGGCCGCGCAATGCCTTCGTCGACCACGATCTGCGCGGCGCGCAGCACGCGCTCTTCCTCGCCCTCGCAGTAGGCAACGCGCTTCTTGGCCGCGCGCTTGGCGGCGTCGAAGATCGGCTTCATCGTGGTGCCCGAGGCGTAGACGAAGCTCTGCAGGCGGTCGCGGTACGCGTCCATGTCCTTGATCGGGCGCGAGGCCACGCCGCTCTCCTCGGCGGCCTTGGCCACCGCCGGCGCGATCTTCATCATCAGGCGCGGATCGAAGGGCTTCGGGATCAGGTATTCGGGGCCGAAGGTCAGCTTTTCGCCGACGTAGGCGGCCGCCACGCGCTCGCTCTGCTCGGCTTGGGCGAGTTCGGCGATGGCGTGCACCGCGGCAATCTCCATCTCGTCAGTGATCGTGGTCGCGCCCGAGTCGAGCGCGCCGCGGAAGATGTACGGGAAGCACAGGACGTTGTTGACCTGGTTCGGGTAGTCAGTGCGGCCGGTGGCCATGATCACGTCGGGACGCACCGCATGGGCTTCCTCGGGCGAGATCTCCGGGTTCGGGTTGGCCAGCGCGAAGATCACCGGACGCGGCGCCATGCGCGCCACCATCGCGGGCTTGAGCACGCCGCCGGCCGACAGGCCCAGGAACACGTCGGCGCCCTCGATCACCTCGGCCAGCGTGCGCGCCGAGGTCTTCTGCATGTACACGCGCTTGTCGTCGTCCATGAGCTCGGTGCGGCCTTCGTAGACCACGCCCGCGAGGTCCGTCACGAAGATGTTCTCGCGCTTCAGGCCCACCTTGAGCAGCAGGTTCAGGCAGGCCAGCGCCGCGGCGCCTGCGCCGGAGGTCACGAGCTTGATCTCGCTGATGTCCTTGCCCGCGACCTTGAGGCCGTTGAGCATGGCCGCGGCCACCGTGATCGCGGTACCGTGCTGGTCGTCGTGGAACACCGGGATCTTCATGCGCTTGCGCAGCTCGCGCTCGACGTAGAAGCAGTCGGGTGCCTTGATGTCCTCGAGGTTGATGGCGCCGAAGGTCGGCTCGAGCGCCGCGATGACCTCGACGAGCTTCACCGGGTCCTTCTCGTCGATCTCGATGTCGAACACGTCCACGCCGGCGAACTTCTTGAACAGCACGCCCTTGCCTTCCATCACCGGCTTGGAGGCCAGCGGGCCGATGTCGCCGAGGCCGAGCACCGCAGTGCCGTTGGTGATCACCGCCACCAGGTTGCCGCGCGCCGTGTACTTGAAGGCATTGGCCGGGTCCTTGACGATCTCCTCGCAGGGTGCAGCCACGCCGGGCGAATAGGCCAGCGACAGGTCGCGCTGGTTGACCATCTGCTTGGTGGCGGCGATGGCAATCTTGCCCGGCACCGGAAACTCGTGGTACTCGAGGGCGGCGCGCCGCAGCTGCGCGCGCTTGTCTTCGGGCGTGGGGGTCGAGGGGGTCGAATCGGACATGGGCCGTTGCTCCTAGCAGCGCTTCTTCTGGGGGCGCCGATTGTAGACCTGGGCCTGTAGAGGCAGGCCGCGAGGCCGCAGGTGCAGCCATTCTGTTAACACGCTGTGGCAATATGCGCAGTCCGGAAAAAATCACACGAGGAGCGACCATGGCCCTGATGGATTTCATCAAGAAGCAGTTCATCGACATCATCCAGTGGACCGAGTCGGGCGACGGCACTCTCGCCTGGCGCTTCCCGATGGCGGAGATGGAAATCCAGCATGGCGCTTCGCTCACCGTGCGCGAGTCGCAGGTCGCGGTGTTCGTCAACGAAGGCCAGGTCGCCGACGTGTTCGGCCCCGGCATGTACAAGCTCACGACGCAGACGCTGCCGGTGCTCACGTACCTGAAGAACTGGGACAAGCTGTTCGAATCCCCGTTCAAGAGCGACGTCTACTTTTTCAGCACGCGCCAGCAGGTCGACCAGAAATGGGGCACGCCCCAGCCGATCACGATCCGCGACAAGGACTTCGGTGCGGTGCGCCTGCGCGCCTTCGGCAATTACAGCTTCCGCATCGGCGATGCCAAGCGCTTCCACACCGAGATCTCCGGCACGCGCGAGATATACAGCGTCTCGGACCTCGACGGCCAGTTGCGCGGGCTGGTGCTGCAGAACATCAGCAATGCCATTGCCGCGAGCGGCGTTCCCTTTCTCGACCTTGCTGCCAACCAGATCCAGTTCGCGCAGGCGCTCGCCGCGCAGCTCGTGCCCGAGTTCGAGAAGATCGGCATCAAGCTCGAGAACATCACGGTGCAGAACCTCTCGCTGCCCGAAGAGCTGCAGAAGGTGCTCGACCAGAAGATCGGCATGGGCATGGTCGGCAACGACATGGGCAAGTTCATGCAGTACCAGACGGCGCAGGCGATTCCGAAGTTTGCCGAGGGTTCGGGCAACGGCGGTGGGGGCATCGCGGGCGACGCGATGGGGCTCGGCGCCGGTGTGGCACTCGGCCAGGTGCTGGCGCAGAACCTCGCGCAGGGCCTGAGCCCGAACGCGGCGGCGCAGGCGGCTGCCACGCAGCAGCAGCCGGCCGTGGCGGTGGTGAGCCCGAACGACGTCATGACCACGCTCGAGAAGCTCGGCGAGCTCAAGACCAAGGGCATCCTGACGCAGGAAGAGTTCGACGCAAAGAAGGCCGAACTACTCAAGAAGCTGGTCTAAACCCCAGCGATGGCTGAGCAACCAGGCGCCCAGCGCGCCTACCGTGCGCCCTGCCCCGGCTGCGGCGCGCCGGTCGAATTCAGGTCCGCACAATCGACGCATGCGGTGTGCCCGTATTGCCAGAGCACCGTCGTGCGCCAGGGCGAGACGCTCGCGCGCATCGGCAAGATGGCGGAGCTGTTCGACGACTTCAGCCCGCTGCAGCTCTTGGCCGCCGGACGCATCCAGGACCAGCCGTTCACCCTTGTCGGGCGGCTGCAGTACGGCCATGCCGGCGCACGCTGGACCGAATGGATCGCCGCGCTCGAGGACGGCCGCAGCGGCATCCTCAGCGAAGACAACGGGGCCTACGTCTTCTCGCTGCCCTATGAGCTGCAGCGCACCGCGCCGCCGCCCACTGACCTGCGCGTGGGCGCGACCAGCGCGTTCAATGGCCAGAGCTTCACCGTGTCGTCGAACGAGCAGGTCGCGCTGCTGTCGGCCCAGGGCGAACTGCCGCACCTGCCGGAACTCGGCCGTGCGTTTCCGATGGTGGAGCTGCGCAGCGAGAACGGGCTGGTGCTCGGCATCGACTACGGCACCCATCCGCCCACGGCCCACCTCGGGCGTTCGGTGCAGCTCGAAGACCTGCAGCTCACGGGCCTGCGCGACGAATCCGCCAAGGACGAGAAGGGCCGCGTCTTCAACTGCCCCCACTGCGGCGCACCGATCACCGTCAACCTGGCCGACAGCAAGAGCATCACCTGCGGCTCTTGCAACAGCATCGTCGACCTTACGCAGGGCATCGGCGGCGAGCTGCGGCATGCGGCGCAGGACGAGCCGGTCCGCCCGCTGATCCCGCTCGGCAGCATTGGCCAGCTGCAGGGCGTGCAATGGCAGGTGGTGGGTTTCCAGCACCGCATGGGCGTGGAGCCCGGCGACGACGAGCACTTCGGCTGGAACGAATACCTGCTCTACAACCAGAAGCGCGGCTTCAGCTTCCTGGTCGACGCCGAGGACGGCTGGAGCATGGTCAAGCCGACCACCGGCGCGCCGCAGATGGCCGAGAACGGCAGCAGCGCCACCTACCTCGGCAAGCGCTATCAGCAGCAGTACGCCTACAACGCCGAGACGACCTACGTGGCCGGCGAGTTCTATTGGCAGGTCGAGCGCGGGCAGAAGACCTTCAACCGCGACTTTGCCGACGGCCGCTCGCTGCTGTCGATGGAGCGCTCGGCCAACGAACTCACATGGTCGTCGGGCAACAGGCTCGACAGCGGCGCGGTCTCGGCCGCCTTCAAGCTCGACGACAAGAAGGACATGTTCACGCGCAGCGACGCGCTGCCGGTGAGCGCTGCATCGGGCATGGGCTGCGGCACCATCATCCTGATCATCGTCGTGCTCTTCTTCGTGCTGATCGTGCTGAGCACCTGCAGCGGCAGAAGCACCGGTTCGTCGACCGGCGGCTACCGCGGATCGGGCGGCTCCTATGGTGGCTACTCGAGCGGCGGCGGCCACAAGTAAACACGGCGGGATGCCGCGCGATGTGATGTCTCTTCTTCCTGCAACCACTGCAACAACTACGACTGGAGGTCCCCATGGGATTTGAATGGCTGAAACCGGGCGTGGTCCTCGGATCGCTCGTCTACGCGCTGATCGGCGTGCTGATCTTCTGGCTGTGCTTTCTCATCATCGACAAGCTCACGCCCTACGACCTCTGGAACGAGATCGTCGAGAAGCAGAACGTCGCGCTCGGCCTGGTGGTGGCGGCCATGAGCCTGGGCATCAGCATCATCGTGGCGGCCGCCATCCATTGACGGTCGCGCAGTCCGGCCCGAAGGGCCCGCAGCCGGTCGAGATCGCGCTGCTCGCCAGCGTCTTCGTCGTGGCCGCCTGCGGCCTCGTCTACGAGCTCACCGCGGCCGCGCTGAGCTCGTACCTGCTCGGCGACTCGGTGCTGCAGTTCAGCACCATCATCGGCACCTACCTGTTCGCGATGGGCGTGGGCTCGTGGCTGTCGCGCTATTTCGAACGCCAGCTGCCGGCGCACTTCCTGCGCATCGAACTGCTGGTGGCGCTGATCGGCGGCGCGCTGCCCGCCGTGCTGTTCCTGGCCAATGCCTACGTGCCCGGCGCTTTCCGGCTGCTGCTGTACGGGCTCGTGATGGTGGTCGGCACGCTCGTCGGGCTCGAGATCCCGCTCGTGATGCGCATCCTCAAGCGCAACGTGGTGCTCAAGAATCTCGTGTCGCAGGTGCTGACCTTCGACTACCTCGGCGCGCTCGCCGTGTCGGTGGCCTTTCCGCTTGTGCTCGTGCCGCAGCTCGGCATGATCCGCACCGGGCTGCTGTTCGGAATTTTGAATGCGGCGGTCGCCCTGTGGGCGCTCTGGCTGTTTCGCCACGAGATGCGGCGCGTCGGCGCGCACTTCGTCGCCTGCCTGCTCTCGCTGGCAGCGCTGGTGGCGGGCTTTGCGGGCGCCGACCACATCACCACGCTGGCCGAGGACAGGTTCTACCAGGAGCCGATCGTCTTCAGCGCCAGTTCGCCCTACCAGCGCATCGTGGTCACGCGCGGGCCGCTCGGCCACCGCCTGTTCCTCAACGGCAACCTGCAGTTCGCCGAGCGCGACGAGTACCGCTACCACGAGGCGCTGGTGCACCCGGCCATGGCTGCCCACGGCGCGCCGAAGAAGGTCGCGGTGCTCGGCGGCGGCGACGGCATGGCGGTGCGCGAGGTGCTCAAGTACGCGTCGGTCGAATCGGTCACGCTGGTCGAGCTCGACCCGAACATGACGAAGCTCTTTACCGGGAACGCGACGCTGGCCGCGCTCAACGGCCATGCGCTGTCGTCGCCGAAGGTGAAGGTCGTCAACACCGACGCGTTCCAGTGGCTGCAGCAGCAAGGCGTGGCGGACGACACCTACGACGTGATCGTGGTCGACTTTCCCGACCCGACCAACTTTGCGATCGGCAAGCTCTACACCGGCAGCTTCTACGCGCTGCTCGACCGGCGCCTCGCGGCGAGCGGCTACGCGGTGGTGCAGACCACGTCGCCGCTGGTGGCGCGCAAGAGCTACTGGACCGTGGCGACCACCATCGAATCGGTCGGCTTGCGCGCCGCGCCGTACCACGCGCATGTGCCGAGCTTCGGCGAGTGGGGCTTCATCATTGCGAGCCGCCGTCCTTACCGGCTGCCCGACGCCCTGCCTTCGGGCCTGCGCTTTCTCTCGCCCGCCACGCTGCCCCTGATGTTCGACTTTCCCGTCGACATGGCGCGCGTGCCGGCCGAGGTGAACCGGCTGTCCAACCAGGTCCTGGTCACCACCTACGAGCGCGAGTGGGGCAAGGTGATGGGGCACGAGTGAACAGAGGCCCTGGCATGCAGCGGCGCGAATTCCTCGGCGTGGCGGCGGGCGCGGCCGGTGCGTTGGCGCTGGCCGGCTGCGAACCGGCGCCTTCGGCCATCGAGGGCGGGTTCGCCGGCAGCGATGTGGCGCGCGGCCATGCACTGCGCGATGGCGCGATGAGCAGCCGGCCGGTCGCGGCCACGCGGAAAGTGCGCGTGGTCATCGCCGGCGGCGGCGTGGCCGGCCTCGCGGCGGCACGCGCGCTGCGCCTTGCGGGCATCGAAGACTTCGCCCTGCTCGAACTCGAGGACGCAGTGGGCGGCAATGCGCGCGGCGGCATGCTCGGTGGCATCGCCTGCCCGCTGGGCGCGCACTACCTGCCGGTGCCCGGCGACGACGCGCGCGAGGTGCAGGACCTGCTCGAGGAACTCGGCCTGCGCCGGCGCGAGGCGGGCCGCTGGGTCTACGACGAGCGAAGCCTCTGCCACAGCCCGCAGGAGCGCCTGTTCTTTCAGGGCGAATGGCAGGAGGGCCTGTTGCCCGTGCACGGCGTCGGCGCGGACACGCATGCGCAGTACCGTCGCTTCGCCCACCGCATCGGCGAACTGCAGCGCGCCGCGCGCTTCGCCATTCCCACGCTGCGCGCGGCGCTCACGCCCGCGCTGCTGGCGCTCGACGCCCTGCCCTTCTCGCGCTGGCTCGACGGCGAAGGCTTCGGCGATGCGCACCTGCGCTGGTACCTCGACTACTGCTGCCGCGACGACTACGGCGCCGGCATCGACCATGTGTCGGCCTGGGCCGGCATCCACTACTTCGCGAGCCGGCACGGCTTCCATGCGCCCGGCGAGGCGGATGCGGATGCGTCGGAGCGCGAAGGCATCCTCACCTGGCCCGAAGGCAACGGCTGGCTCACCCAACAGCTCGCCGCGCCGCTCGGCGAGCGGCTGCGCACGGGCCAGGTGGTCACGCGCATCGCGCAGCTGCGCGGCGGCGTCGAGGTCGATGCCTGGGACGCCGCATCGCAGTCGCTGGTGCGCTGGCAGGCCGAGCGCTGCATCGTGGCGCTGCCGGTGTTCATCGCCGCGCGCGTGGTCGAGAACGCGCCGCGCGTGCTCGCCGACGCCACGACCCACATCGGCCATGCGCCCTGGCTCGTGGCCAACGTGCACCTGCGCGCGCCGCTCGCCGACCGCCCCGGTGCGCCGCCGAGCTGGGACAACGTGGTTTATGGCACGCGCGGCCTCGGTTACGTCGATGCGCGTCACCAATCGCTCGACCCGACGCCGCGCGGCACGGTGCTGAGCTGGTACCGGCCGCTCGGTCCGAGCCGCCACGACGAGGGCGCGGAGGGCCCGCGCCTGCTGCTCGAACGGCCGTGGACCGGCTGGCGCGACGAGCTGCTCGCCGAGTTGTCGGTGCCGCATCCCGACCTGGCCGCGCTCGCCACGCGCATCGAAATCGTGCGCTACGGCCATGCCATGGCCGTGCCGGTGCCGGGCCTGCTCGCGCGGCTCGGCGCGGCCGGCGACACCCCGCACCGCGGCCACATCACCGCGGGCCGGCTCTCGTTCGCGCACGCGGACTGGTCGGGCTATTCGATCTTCGAAGAGGCGTTCACGCGCGGGCACCTGGCCGGCGCGGCAATGGCATGACGCTGCCACCCCGTGTCACCGCGCCGTCACGGCGCGGCGGCATCGTCTCGCGTTTCCGAGCGAGACCTTTAGCTCCATGAAGATGCGCCTTTTCGTTCTTTCCTTCGCCGCCGCCGCCGCCGGCGCCCTGGCCGGTGCCGCCGCGCAGGCACAGACCGCGTTTCCCGCCACGCTCGCCGGCCACGCCGTGTTGCCCGCCCAGAGCTTCGTCGCCGTGCCCAACGATGCGCCGACCGACCTGCGGCTCAGCGGCAAGTTCACCTCGGGCAAGCGCGTGGAAGCGCCGGGCACGGTGGAGGGCCTGTCGGGCGGCCGCGGCACGGGCGTGTCGCTGCCGTTCCAGGGCCAGCCGCTGCAGGGCCACTCGGGCATCAAGAAGATGGACGATGGTTCGTTCTGGGTGCTCACCGACAACGGGGCCGGCGCCAAGGCCAATTCGCCTGATTTCATGCTCTACCTGAACCGCTACAAGGTGGATTTCGCGAGCGGCAGGTTCGATCGCCTCGGCACGGTCTTCCTGCACGACCCCGACAAGAAGGTGCCGTTCCGCATCGTCCATGAAGGCACGAAGCAGCGCTACCTCACGGGCTCGGACTTCGATCCCGAGAGCTTCCAGTTCGCGGGCGGCGCGCTGTGGATCGGCGACGAGTTCGGCCCGTTCCTGATCAAGGCCGACCTGAAGGGCAAGGTGCTCGCGGTGTTCGACACCCAGGTCGGCGGCAAGGCCGTGCGCTCGCCCGACCATCCGGCCGTCACCACGCCCGGTGCGCCGGGCGGTGCGGTCGATTTCCAGGTCAGGCGCTCGAAGGGCTTCGAGGGCATGGCCGCGTCGAAGGACGGCAGCAAGCTCTATGCGCTGCTCGAAGGGCCGGTGTGGAATGCCGAAGCCAAGGACTACGAGCGCGTCGACGGCAAGGAGGCGCTGCGCATGCTCGAGTTCGACGTGGCGAGCGAGCAATGGACCGGGCGCCACTGGCACTACGTGCTCGAGGCGAACGGCCACGCCATCGGCGACTTCAACATGATCGATGGCACCACCGGCCTGGTCATCGAGCGCGACAACGGCGAAGGCACGCCCGACAAGGCCTGCCCCGAAGGCCAGAAGCGCAGCGACTGCTTTCACGACCTCGCGAAGTTCAAGCGCGTCTACAAGATCGAGATGGGCGACGCGAACGTGGGCGCCGCGGTGCGCAAGATCGGCTACATCGACCTGCTGAACATCGCCGACCCGGCCAAGCGCGCGCGCAAGCCGCTCAATGACGGCGTGCTCAAGTTCCCGTTCTTCACCATCGAGAACGTCGACGTGGTCGATGCGACGCACATCGTGGTCGGCAACGACAACAACCTGCCGTTCTCGAGCAGCCGCGAGCCCAACAAGGCGGACGACAACGAGCTGGTGCTGCTAGAGGCCGCGGCGCTGCTGCAGGCCAAGTAGCGAGCGCTGAAGCGCGCCTTCAGCCGCGCATCAGCGCCTCGATCTCGTCGGCCTTCACCGGCACCCCGCGCGTGATGAGCTCGCAGCCGGTGTCGGTGACGATCGCGTCGTCCTCGATGCGGATGCCGATGTGGTGGAACTGCTCGGGCACGCCCTCGCCCGGCCGCACATAGATGCCGGGTTCGAGCGTCAGCACCATGCCCGGGCGCAGGATGCGGCTCGGGCGGTTCTTGATGACTTCGTTCGACAGCGGGTCCTTGCGCTCGCTCACCTCGCCGACCTGCGTCGGCTCGACGTAGCTGCCGCAGTCGTGCACGTCCATGCCGAGCCAGTGGCCGGTGCGGTGCATGTAGAACTGGAAGTAGGCGCGGTTGTCGATCACGTCGTCGACGCTGCCGACCTTGTTGGCATCGAGCAGCCCGAGGTCGAGCATGCCTTGCGAGAGCACGCGCACGGCCGCATCGTGCGGATCGTTGAAGCGGTTGCCGGCCTTGGTGGCCGCCACCGAGGCGTCCTGGCTCGCGAGCACCAGGTCGTAGAGCGCGCGCTGCGGGCCGCTGAACTTGCCATCGGCAGGGAAGGTGCGCGTGATGTCGCTCGCGTAGCCGTCGAGTTCGCAGCCCGCATCGATCAGCACCAGTTCGCCAGCGCGCACCGGTGCCGCGTCGGCTCGGTAGTGCAGCACGCAGGCATTGGCGCCCGCCGCCACGATCGAGCCGTAGGCCGGGTACTGCGAACCGCCGAGCCGGAACGCGTGCAGCAGCTCGGCGTCGAGGTGGTATTCGCGCACGTCCTTGCCCTCGCGCAGCATGCGCGCCGACAGCTGCATCGCGCGCACGTGCGCGTGGGCGCTGATGTTTGCAGCGCGGCGCATGATGTCCTGCTCGTGCGCGTCCTTCACGAGCCGCATCTCGTCGAGCGGGCTGCAGAGGTCGCGCTGCGCGTCGGGGCACAGCGCGCCGAAGCGCACGCGTGCGCGCACCGACTGCAGCCAGCCGTCGATGCGGGTTTCCAGGCCCTGGTGGGTGGCGAACGGGTACCAGACGACGTCGCGGTTCTCGAGCAGCTTCGGCAGCCGGGCGTCGAGCTCGCCGACCGAGATCGCTGCGTCCACGCCGAGCGCTTCGGGCGCGGCGTCGGGGCCGAGGCGGTAGCCGTCCCAGATCTCGCGCTCCAGGTCTTTGGGCGCGCAGAACAGCGTTGCCTGTCCATCGCCTGCCAGCACCAGCCAGGCGTTCGGCTCGGTGAAGCCGGTCAGGTAGTAGAAGTAGCTGTCGTGCCGGAACAGGAAGTCGCTGTCGCGGTTGCGCTGGCGCTCGGGCGCGGTCGGCACGATGGCGATGCCGTCCTTGCCGAGCTGGGAGGCGAGGCGCGCGCGGCGCTCGGCGTAGATCTGGCGTTCTGCTGGGGTCATGTTGGCGTGTTCAGTTGAAGAAGCCGCTCCGGCGTGCCGACGTCGATCCAGGGGCCGGTGTGGAGTTCGGCGCTCACGCATTCATTGTCCATCGCGGCGCGCAGGATCGGCGCCAGCGGGGCTTTGGCGCCTTGGGGGTTGCCCGGCGGAATGTCGCAATAGGGCGGCGCGAACAGCGCGCGGCGGTAGAGGCCGATGGTCGAGAAGGTGTATTTTTTTTCGCTCGTCTGGTTCAGCGCGAGCCCGTCGGCCGAAAGCCCGAAATCCCCGCGTGGGTTGTGCGGTGGATTCGGCACCAGCCACAGGTGGGCGAGCTTGCCGCTCGCCGCAAAGCGTTCGACCGCCGCCTGCTCGAACACGAAGCCGGGCGCGAACACGTCGCCCGCCGCGACCCAGAAGATGTCGCCGAGCAGCGGCAGCGCGCGCACGATGCCGCCGGCGGTCTCGAGCGCACCGCCGAAGTCGCGGCCCTCGTCGGAGTAGGCGATCGACAGCGCGCCATGCCCTTCGAGCACGGGCCGCGGTCCGAAGCGGCGCACGATCTGCTCGCCGAGCCAGGCCGTGTTGACCACCAGATCGGTGAAACCCCCGGCCGCCAGCGCCTCCATCGGCCATTGCATCAGCGGCTTGCCCCGCACCTCGAGCAGCGGCTTGGGGCACGCGTCGGTGAGCGGGCGCATGCGCTCGCCGCGGCCCGCCGCGAGGATCATCGCCTTGGCGCTCACGGCCCGACCCGCCCGCGCTGCAGTGCATTGCGTTCGCTGCGCGCTGGCTGGAACAGCGCCACCAGGCAGTCCATCAGCGCCTGCGCCTTGGCGGAATGGTCGGCACCGAAGTTGCACACGTACACGTCAAGCGTGGCGCCGCGCAGCTCGGGCCAGGTGTGCAGGCACAGATGCGATTCGGCCAGCAGCACCGTGGCGGTGACGCCGCCCGGCCCCTGCGGCGTGGCGGGGAAGCCGTACACCAACTGGCCGACAGGCTGCAGCCCGGCAGCCTTGACGGCCTTGAGGCAGACGGCGCCGAGCGCCTCCTTGTCGGTCAGCCACTGCATCGCGCATTGGCAGTCGTGGAGATCGGCGGTGAGGTGCAGCCCGTGCATGGGGGGCAACTCTAGCAGTCCGCGCCGCCCGCGCCGGCAGGGAACCACGTCGGCAGGGCCCCCGGGGCTGGGTCGGGTGTTCGGCCGCTGCCGGGGGCGGTTCGGGCATGCCCGGTAAAATCGCGGGTTCTCCCCAATCCACACACCCGAAAGTCCAACGCCCATGGCAAACCAAGCCCTGATGGCCAACGCGATCCGCGCGCTGGCCATGGATGCCGTCCAACAAGCAAATTCCGGCCATCCGGGCGCACCGATGGGCATGGCCGAGATGGCCGTCGCACTCTGGGGCGAGCACCTGCGCTACAACCCCGCGAACCCGCATTGGTTCGACCGCGACCGCTTCGTGCTCTCGAACGGCCACGCCTCGATGCTGCTCTACGCGGTGCTGCACCTGTCGGGCTATGACCTGCCGATCGACGAAATCAAGAACTTTCGCCAGCTGCACAGCAAGACCGCGGGCCACCCCGAGGTCGACGTGACCCCCGGCGTCGAGACCACCACCGGTCCGCTGGGCCAGGGCATCACCAATGCCGTGGGCTTTGCGCTGGCCGAGAAGCTGCTCGCGGCCGAGTTCAACCGCAAGGACCACGCGGTTGTCGACCACCACACCTACGCCTTCCTGGGCGACGGCTGCATGATGGAAGGCATCAGCCACGAAGCCTGCGCGCTCGCGGGCGCCTGGCACCTGAACAAGCTGATCGCGCTGTACGACGACAACGGCATCAGCATCGACGGACAGGTCAAGCCCTGGTTCATCGACAACACCGAAGAGCGCTTCAAGGCCTATGGCTGGAACGTGATCGGCCCGGTCGACGGCAACGACGTCGCCGCGGTGTCGAAGGCCGTTGCCAAGGCCAAGAAGGAAGACAGCCGCCCGACGCTGATCATCTGCAAGACCACCATCGGCAAGGGCAGCCCGAACCGCGCCGGTACCGCCAAGGCGCACGGCGAGGCGCTCGGCGCCGAAGAGATCAAGCTCACGCGCGAATCGCTGGGCTGGACCGCCCCGGCCTTCGAGATTCCGGCCGAGGTGTACGCCGAATGGGACCACAAGGCCGAGGGCGCCAAGGCCGAAGCCGCCTGGAACGAGCGTTTCGCCGCCTATGCCCAGGCCTACCCCGGCCTGGCCGACGAGTTCACCCGCCGCATGAAGGGCGAGCTGCCGAAGAACTTCCACCAGGTGGCGTTCGACACCGTGGTCGCTGCCCACACCAAGGGCGAGACCGTGGCCAGCCGCAAGGCCAGCCAGCTCGCGCTGGAGGCCTTCACCGCCGCACTACCCGAGATGCTCGGCGGCAGCGCCGACCTCACCGGCTCGAACCTCACCAACACCCAGAGCACCGCCGCGCTGCGCTTCGACGCCAAGACCGGCGCCGTGGTCATGAGCGCGCCCGCGCAGCAGCCCAACCAGGGAGCCGAGGACGAGCCCAAGCCCGACAGCACCGCCGACAAGGCCGAGCCGCCGCACGGCGTGATCGGCCGCCACATCAACTACGGCGTGCGCGAGTTCGGCATGGCCGCCATCATGAACGGCGTGGCGCTGCACGGCGGCTTCATTCCCTATGGCGGCACCTTCCTCACGTTCAGCGACTACAGCCGCAACGCGATCCGCATGGCCGCGCTCATGAAGCGCCGCGTGGTCCACGTCTTCACGCACGATTCCATCGGCCTCGGCGAAGACGGCCCGACGCACCAGTCGATCGAGCATGCGGCATCGCTGCGGCTGATCCCCAACCTCGACGTCTGGCGCCCGGGCGACACCGCCGAGACGGCCGTGGCCTGGGCCGTGGCGCTGCAGAACCAGTCGCGCCCCACGGCGCTGCTGCTGAGCCGCCAGAACATCGCCTATGCGCCCAAGGGCGACCTGGGCGACATCAGCCGCGGTGCCTACGTGCTCGCCGAGCCCGAGGCCGTCGGCCTCAAGAGCAAGAAGACCGCGGCGGTGATCATCGCCACCGGTTCCGAAGTGCAGCTCGCGCTGGCTGCGCAGAAGCTCTTGGCCGAGAAGAAGATCGCCGTGCGCGTGGTCTCGATGCCCTCAACCACCACCTTCGACCGCCAGGACCTGGCCTACAAGAAGAGCGTGCTGCCGAAGAAGCTGCCGCGCATCGCGGTCGAGATGGGCTGCACCGCCGGCTGGTGGAAGTACGGCTGCGCGGCCGTCGTGGGCATCGACAGCTATGGCGAGTCGGCGCCGGCGCCCGTGCTGTTCAAGCACTTCGGCTTCACGGCGGAGAACGTCGCCGCCACCGTCGAAGCGGCGCTGCGGGACTGAACGCGCTTCGGCGCGGCGCCCTCTTCTTCTCGTCCGATCACTAGTTTTTCAACCTTAGGAGCAAATCAGATGGCAATCAAACTCGGTATCAACGGCTTCGGTCGCATCGGCCGCAACGTGCTGCGCGCGGCCGTGCAGAACTTCAAGAACGACATCGAGATCGTCGCCATCAACGACCTGCTCGAGCCCGACTACCTGGCCTACATGCTCCAGTACGACTCGGTGCACGGCCGCTTCAAGGGCGAAGTCACGGTCGAGGGCAACACGCTGGTCGTCAACGGCAAGAAGATCCGCCTCACGCAGGAGCGCGACCCGGCGCAACTGAAGTGGAACGAAGTCGGCGCCGACATCGTGCTCGAGTCGACCGGCCTCTTCCTCACCAAGGAAACCTGCCAGAAGCACCTCGACGCAGGCGCCAAGAAGGTGATCATGTCGGCCCCGTCGAAGGACGACACCCCCATGTTCGTCTACGGTGTGAACGACAAGAAGTACGCCGGCGAGGCCATCGTCAGCAACGCCAGCTGCACCACCAACTGCCTGGCGCCGCTCGCCAAGGTGCTGAACGACAAGTGGGGCATCAAGCGCGGCCTGATGACCACCGTGCACGCCGCCACCGCCACGCAGAAGACCGTGGACGGGCCGAGCAACAAGGACTGGCGCGGCGGCCGCGGCATTCTCGAGAACATCATTCCCTCGAGCACCGGCGCTGCCAAGGCGGTGGGCGTGGTGATTCCCGAGCTCAACAAGAAGCTCACAGGCATGAGCTTCCGCGTGCCGACCTCCGACGTGTCGGTGGTCGACCTGACGGTCGAGCTCGAGAAGGAAGCCACCTACAAGGAAATCTGCGCCGAGATGAAGTCGCAGAGCGAAGGCGCGCTCAAGGGCGTGCTGGGCTACACCGAAGACAAGGTGGTGGCCACCGACTTCCGCGGCGACCCGCGCACCTCGATCTTCGACGCCGAGGCCGGCATTGCGCTCGACAGCACTTTCGTGAAGCTCGTGAGCTGGTACGACAACGAATGGGGCTACTCGAACAAGTGCCTCGAGATGGTGAAGGTCGTGTCGAAGTAAGGCTTCGCGGCTTCAATGAAAAACGCGCCCGAGGGCGCGTTTTCTTTTTTTGGGTGCGCATGCGCAGCGACTCAGCGCAGCTTGTCGTTCCGGCGGATCTCGCTGCTCAGTTGAGATGTCAGCCGACTCGCGGCGCGGCGCGCGGCCAGGCCGTAGTCGCCCTTGAACTCGCCGAACTCGGCCGTGCCGTTGCCGACCGCGCGCACGCGCGCCACCTCGGCACCCGAGGCATCGCTCACCAGGCAGGCCACTTCCGCGGTGAACGAAGTGGGCGGCCAGGTGAGCCATGAGGACGAACTCGAGTCGGTCTTGATCTGCGGCGTGAACACCAGCGAGATGCCGGCGGCCTCGTTCGCCTTGGCATCGCCCGCGGTGCGCAGCACCACCACGTCGCGGTAGACCGCGCGCAGCGCATCGCGGATCGACTTCTCGAGATCGCGGTACGGGTAATAGCTCACCCGGTCGCCGCTGCCGCCGGCAGTGGTCACCTGCTGGTCGCGCTGCGCGTCGGTCATGACGTAGGCGACCTTTTTCGGTACGAGATGCGCCACCGACCGCGGCGGCGCCGTCTCGGTGATCATGGTGATCGGATGGGCGCAGGCCCCGAGCAGCGAGGCCATGGCGCCGGCCAGCAGAAGACGGGCAGCAGCCCGAAGGAAAGATGGCATGGTGCGGCTTGCTCCGGTGTCAGGGCGCGACGGCCGCGATGAACTGCGGGTCGGCATACACCTCGCGCAGCAGGGCCCGAACGAGCCTCGGGTAAGCAGCCTGCCCCGCAGGCACCGCCACGATGTTGGCGTAACTCGAATCGAAGGCGATCTCGCCGCGGTAGGTCTTGCGCAGCCTCTGCGCCGCTGCGCGCGAGACCACGATCTCCACGTCCATGCGGCCGGTGCCGTTGATCACACCGAGGTCGAGCTCGTTGACCAGCAGGCGCGCCGCGATGCGCGTCGGCGCCTTGGGGTCGTAGACCGAGATCTCGCCCAGGTCGCGGACCAGCGCGTCTTCGAGATAGCGGGCGAAGCTGCCGCTCGGCGAAAGAAGCGTTGCACGCCGCAGCGTCAGGGTGTTGACGCTGGCGTTCGGATCGGTGGGCTGCACCTTTGCCACGGCGACCGCGCCCGGACGCGTGGCTTCGAGCCGGTCGAGCGCTTCGTAGTCGGCCGCATAGGGTGGCGCGGAAAGTTGGGCGCAGCCCGATGCCAGCAGCGCCGCGGCCAGCAGCCAGCGGCGCGTCCTGAAGATCGCCATGTCCTGATTCCCTCTTCGTGATGCTGCTCCCAGCGCGAGGGTAGCAGGCATTGCGCGGCCTGCGAAGCCGGCGTCAGGCCACCGGCTCGAGCACGTGGATCAGCCTGCTCGCGACCAGCTCCTTGGTCTTCTCGCCGTGCGCCTTCATGTGGGGCGCCACGGCATGCGCCTGCAGATGGGCCAGCGTTTCCCACTTTTCGATCACGACGAAGGTGTCGGGTCCGAAGCTGGCCTTCGAAGACGGGATGCCCTGCGCGTCGATGGTGGCGCCGTATTCAATGCAGCCCGCCTCGGCCAGCACCGCCGCGCGGTTGGCGGCAAAGGCCTCGAGCAGTTGCGCGCGCTGGCCGGGCTTGGCGGTGATGACGGCGACGACGTGGATCATGAAAGAAACTCCGTAGATGGTGGTGGTGTTCTGGAACCGCCGAATCTAAGAGATCGGCCGGCCAGTCGCCGGTCTCGTGCGTGACCCTGCTTCGCGCCCAGGCCGCGCCTCAACGGTCCGCCGCGCCCTTCCACAGATGCACCAGCGCCTCAGGCGCCTCGGCCTCCGGCACCTCGAAGCTGATCGACCCCGAATGCGTGGTGGCGGTGGTGGTGCTGCTGCCTTGCATCACCACTTCCACGCGGTAGAAGCGCTGGTCGCCGCCCGCAGCGCCCGGGCCGCTGGCCGCGCCCGCGTGCGGTGCGGCGCTCTGCAACGCCGCGTCGATCTGTTGGCGCAGTTCTTCGCTGCAGTTGCCGAGCTGGTAGCTGCGCGGGCGCGAGAGGCCCGGCACATGGGCCAGGCCGCCCTCGCGCGTGACGCGCACGATCGTGGCCTGGTCCAGGGGCGGAAGTTGAATCATGATGCGGTGACTCCCACGGTGTGCCATGCGGCGCCTACGGCCTGGTGGGCCGCGCTGCCGGCGCCGAAGCGCGTCGCGGCATTGTCCAGCGTCAGCTGGGCGAAGGTCGCAAAGTCGGCATCGCGGTGCAGCCGCCGGTCGCACACGGTGTCGTACCAGACCCGTCCCGCGGCCTCCCAGGCCATGCCCGGCAGCGCCGTGGCGGCAAGATGGAAGGCGCGGTTCGGAATGCCGGAGTTGATGTGCACGCCGCCATTGTCCTGCTGCGTGGCGACGAAGTCGCGCATATGGGCGGGCTGCGGGTCCTTGCCGAGCACCGGATCGTCGTAGGCACTGCCCGGCGCGGCCATCGAGCGCAGCGCGCGGGCCTGCACCTTGTCGGTGAAGAGCCCCGCACCCACGAGCCAGTCGGCCTGCTGCACGGTCTGCTGCAGCAGGTACTGCTTGACCAGCACGCCGAAGACGTCGCAGACCGATTCGTTGAGCGCGCCCGACTGGCCCTCGTAGCGCAGCGCCGATTCGTGGTCGATGACGCCGTGCGTGAGCTCATGGCCGATGATGTCCACCGCGATGGTGAAGCGGTTCATGACCTCGCCGTCGCCGTCGCCGAACACCATCTGCCGCCCGTTCCAGAACGCGTTGTCGTAGTCGACACCGTAATGGACGCTGCCGACGAGCGGCAGGCCGGCGCCGTCGATGGAATCGCGCGCGTAGACCTCGCGGAACAGGCGGTAGGTGGCGCCGAGGTACTCGTAGGCCTCGTCGGCCGCGACATCGCCCGTGGCGGGTTGTCCTTCGGCACGCACCAGCCGGCCCGGCAGGTCCATGGTGTGCCCCACATCGTGGATCGCGCGCTCGGGAGCATCGCGCCGCACATGGCGCGGCCCCGGGCTCGTCGAGAGCGTGTGAGAAGCCACCGCCTCGCGCAGCCCGCGGTGCTCGCGGTCGATCATCAGCGTCTGCGCTGCGCGGGCGCTTGCATGGGCGCCGGCGCGCTCGGCAAGCCGGTCGAGCAAGTACGGCGGTATGAAGCTGGGCGCGAGGATCGGCGGCGGGCGAAGCGGCATGGGCGGGTCTCCGGTGGGCCTTGTCGGCGACGCGAATGACGGTAGCAGAAAGCGTGCGACCCGGATCGCTTCAGGCCTTCGGCGGCGCGCCGTGCAGACGTCGCACGGCGGGCGACAGCGAAATGAAGCCCGCCACAACGTTACGACTGCGACACACACTCGCCGGGTCTGCGGCTTGTCGAGGCCATAGGATGGAAGGCTGTCACACCACCGGCATGCCCATGTTCATCGTCAGCCTCACCTACACCCGCCCGCTTGAAGAAGTCGATGCCCTGATGGACCCGCACATGGCGTGGCTCAAGAAGCACTATGCGAGCGGTCTGTTCGTGGCCTCCGGCCGGCAGGTGCCGCGCACGGGCGGCGTGATCCTGGCGCGATCGGGCAACCGCGAGGCGCTCGAAGCAGTGCTCGCGCGCGACCCGTTCGTGCAGGGCGGGGTCGCGCGGATGGATGTGACCGAGTTCGTGCCGAGCATGACGGCGCTCGGCGTCGAGATGCTGAAAAGCTTCTGACGCCGCCCGGTGAACGAAGCTTAGTTCCGTTGCGCGGCCGGCGCTTCTTCGCGTCCGTCCGGATGCCGCGCAAAGCGCGTGGCTTCGCGGCCGTGCACCGGCGCGGAGTCGGGCCAGGGCCAGCCGCCGAACTGCGTGCGCCGGTAGTCGGCCATGGTCTGGCTGATCTCGGCCTGCGTGTTCATCACGAAGGGCCCGTACTGCACCACCGGCTCGGCGATCGGCCGGCCCTGCAGCACGAGGAATTCGCTGTCCGCCTGCTCGCCGGCAGTGAGTTCCACGGCCATGTCGGCGCGCAGCTCGACGGCGGCCGGGCCCTGCACGCGCTCGCCCGCGATGTGCGCCTCCGCGCCCTTGAAGAAGTACAGCATGCGCCGGGTGCCTTCGCCCGTGGCGGCCGGCAGCGTCCAGCGCGCGCCGGGCGTCATCTTCACGGTCCAGATCGCGACGTCGGCATCGGCCTGCGCCGCCCATGAATCGGGCGGCGGCGCGAGCGCCTCGACCGCGTCGCGGCCATCGGATGCACTGCTGCCGAGCCGGCCTGCGATGACCGCGACCTCGGTGCGCCCGCCCTTCGCGTCGTCGGACACGCAGCGCGGGATCGCGTCGGACCAGAACATCGTGAAGTGCGGCTCGGCCATCTTGTGGCGCGCCGGCAAGTTGAGCCAGATCTGGAACAGCTCGAGCGGATTGGGCGCGCCCGTGTCGCGCAGCGGAAACATCTCGGCATGCACGATGCCCTTGCCCGCGGTGAGCCACTGCACGTCGCCGCCACCGAAGCGCGCCGTGGCGCCGAGCGAATCGGAATGGTCGATCAAGCCCTTGCGAACGATCGTCACCGTCTCGAAGCCGCGGTGCGGATGCGCCGGAAAGCCCGGCACGGTTTCGCCGTGGTACATGCTCCAGCCGTCGGTGCGGCTGAAGTCCTGCCCGATCTGGCGGCCGGCCAGCGGCGCATCGGGCCCCATCTGCGCATTGCCCTTCGGATAGGCATCGTCGTGGTAGACGCAGAACAGGAAGGGATCGATCGTCGCCCAGGGAAACCCCAGGGGCTGGATCTTCACGATGGGGCTGCGGTTGTCGTCGGTCATGCCGGGGTTCCTTTTTGGCAAGTGGGGCACGGCGGAAACTGCCACGCCGGTCCCTGGCATGTCGGGGCGATCCCGTCGCGCGGTAGACCCCTTTCGCGCAACGGTGAGGAGCGCGTATGGAACGATGGGCATGACTCGGACTCCTGGGCCCCGCGTCAGGAAGCCTGCTGCGGCATCTCGGCGTTCGGGTCCATGTACATCAGCTCCCAGAGGTGGCCGTCGATGTCCTGGAAACCGTGCCCGTACATGAAGCCGTAGTCCTGCGGCGGGCGCGGCACCGTCGCGCCCGCCGCCACGGCCTTGGCCACCATCTCGTCGACCTCGGCGCGGCTCTCGCACGAGAGGCACAGCAGCACCTCGGTGCTCTTGCTGGTGTCGGTGATGCTCTTGTCGGTGAAGGTCTTGAAGAACTCTTCGACCAGCAGCATTGCGTGGATGCTGCCCTCCTCGATGACCATGCAGGCCGCATTCGCGTCGGTGAACTGCGGGTTGAAGGTGTAGCCGAGCGCGCCGAAGAAGGCCTTGGACTTCTCGAGGTCCTTGACGGGGAGGTTCACGAAGATTTGCTTGGTGGCCATGGTGTGTTCCTTGGATCGATGAGGGGTGGATCGGATGGGGGACGACGTGTTGTGTACGCCGTCCACAAACGATAACAAAGAAAATGTACGGCGTCCACATTTATTTTCATGGGTGCCGATTTTCGGGTTTAAACATGACAGGGCATCATGGCCGCATGGAAATCGAGTTCAAGTTTTGCATTCCCCCCGACCGCCTGAAGTCCGTCGAGGCCGCCCTGCGCCGAGGCGCCGTCGCGCGCACACGGCTGCAGGCGCGCTACTTCGACACCGAAGACCAGCGGCTGGCCGCCGCGGGCATCGTGCTTCGCTTGCGCAAGGAAGGCCCGCGCTGGGTCCAGACCGCCAAGGCAGCAGGCGACAACGCACTGCACCGGCTGGAGCACAACGTCGACCTCGGCGCCGCCGCTGCGGGGGTTGCGGCGCCCGCGATCGATCCGCAGCGCCACCAGGGCACACCCGTGGGCGACCGTCTCGCCGCGGTGCTGGCCGAGAGCGGTGCCGCGCTCGTGGAGCGCCAGTCGACCGACATCGTGCGGCTGACCCGCGACGTACGCACCACGGGCGCCGGGGCCGCGGTGGTGGAGATGGCGCTCGACGTGGGCAAGGTCGTGGCGCATGCCGGCACGCCGATGCAGCGCGAATCGCCGGTGTGCGAACTAGAGCTCGAACTCAAGCGCGGCGACGTGCAGGGCCTGGTGGTGCTGGCGCAACGCTGGTCGCAGCAGCATGGCCTCTGGTTCGGCACCGTGTCCAAGGCAGAACGCGGCGCGCGCCTGCTGGCGGGGCTCGACCGGGTCCCGGCCGTCAAGGCCGAGGCGCCGCGCTTCGCCAGCGACACCGGCAAGGGGATCGGCGGCCGCGCGATCCAGCAGGCCGTGGTGGCGTCCTGCCTGGCCCAGATCCTGCCCAATGCCAGCGAGCTCGCGGCCGGCAGCAGCGACGAGGAGCAGGTGCATCAGCTGCGCATCGGCATCCGCCGCTTGCGCACGGCATTGCGCGAACTGGCGGAACTCGATGCGGACGGCGCAGGGTTCGATGCCGCCGCCTGGGAACCGCCGCTCGTGGCCGCCTTCCGTGCGCTCGGCACCGTGCGCGATCGCGAGCAGGTGGCCCAACTGGCCGAGGCGCAATGGCGCGATCTGCCGACCGAAGCGCAACCGCCAGAGCTCGCGGCCCTGGCGGGCGGCGAAGGCAGCGCCACCGACGCGCCCTCGCCCGGCGACGTGGTGCGCGCACCGGCCTTCCAGGCGGTGCTGGTCTCGCTGATCGGCTTCACGGCGGCGGCGCCCGGCGACGCCGGCCTGTCTGCGCGCGATGCCCGGCGCTTCCTGCGCCAGCGGCTGCGGCGCCTGCACCGGCAGGCGGTGCGCGATGGCCGGCGCTTCGAATCCCTGCCCACGGAGGCACAGCACCGCGTGCGCAAGCGGCTCAAGCGCCTGCGCTACCTGGCCGAGTTCGTGGCGCCGCTGTTCGATGCAGGCAAGGCCGGGCGCTACCTCGAGCGCCTGCGCCCCGCACAGGACGCCCTCGGTGCGTACAACGACGAAGCGGTGGCGCTCGCGTTCTACCAGGAGGCCGCCGACCGCGACCCGCGGGCCTGGTTCGCGGTCGGCTGGTTCAGCGCCCGCCGCGCCGCGGGGGCCAAGGCCTGCCGCAAGGCGCTCGACCGGATCGCGGATGCGCCGCGGTTCTGGAAGACGCGGTAGCTGGCCGGCGCAGGCTCAGTGGTGGTGCCCGTGTGCCCCGTGCACATGCCGGTGCTCGATTTCCACCGGCAGCGCCTCGCGCACGTCCGTCACGGTCAGGCTGAACTTCAGCGCCTTGCCGGCCCACGGGTGGTTGCCGTCGAGCAGCACGACGGGACCCTTGATCTTCGTCACGGTGAACACATGCTCGCGGCCGTCGTCGAGCCGGCCCTGCAGCTGGCCGCCCACCTTCACGCCGGGCGGAAAGTCGGTCTTGGGAATGGTGCGCACCAGCGATTCGTCGCGCTGGCCGAACGCGTCCTCGGGTGCGAGGTTCAGCGTGGCCTGGAAGCCCTTTTCCTTGCCTTCGAGGGCTTCCTCGATCTTGGGCAGCGTGTTCTCGTAGCCGCCGTGCAGGTAGGCCATGGGCTCGGGGTTCGCCTCGATGAGCTTGCCCTGGGCATCGGCCACCTTGTACTTGAGCGTGACGACGGTGTCTTTTGCGATTTTCATGGCGTGCATTTTCGATGCAAACGAGAAGGTCGTGCAGCGTGCGTCCGGCAGGCGGCTGCGCCAGAATCGCTCGCGCCCGCTCATTTTTGCCCCCGACCGTCCCCATCATGAACATCGTCGACGCCTTCCTTGCCAGCGCCTCCCGCTTCGTCGAGATCCGGCGCGACATCCACGCCCATCCCGAACTCGGTTTCGAGGAACACCGCACCGCCGAGAAAGTGGCCGGCCTGCTCGCCGAATGGGGCATCGAGGTGCACCGCGGCATCGCGGGCACGGGGCTGGTCGGCGTGCTGCGCAAGGGCACGAGCGCGCGCACGATCGGGCTGCGCGCCGACATGGACGCGCTGCCGCTCCACGAGGCCAACGCCTTCGCCCACAAGTCGACGCACGCCGGGCGCATGCACGCCTGCGGGCACGACGGCCACACGACGATGCTGCTGGCTGCGGCCTGGCATCTGTCGCAGCAGGGGCCGGATGATTTCGACGGCACGGTGCATTTCATCTTCCAGCCGGCCGAGGAGATGGGCAAGGCCGGCGCGAAGAAGATGATCGACGAGGGCCTGTTCGAGCGCTTCCCCTGCGACGCGGTGTTCGCGCTGCACAACTTTCCCGTCGGCGAGGTGGGCCGCTTCGCGCTCAACGAGGGGGCGCTGATGGCGTCGAGCAACACCTACAAGGTCACGATGCAGGGCCGCGGCACGCATGCCTCGATGCCGCACACCGGCATCGATCCGGTGGCGGCGGTGGTTACGCTCGCGCAGCAGCTGCAGACCATCGTCGCGCGCACCATTCCGAACACCGAGCGTGCCCTGCTCGCGGTCACGCAGCTGCAGGGCTCCGATGCGCCGAACGTGATTCCCGACGTCGCCTCGGTCGGTGGCACGGTTCGCACCTTCTCGGTCGAGGCGATCGACCGGATCGAGGCGCGCCTGCGCGAGGTGGCCGCCGGCGTGGCAGCAGCGCATGGCTGCACGGCCGACGTGTTCTTCAAGCGCTCGTCGCCGCCCGTCGTCAACCATGCGGCCGAGGCGCGCTTCGCGGCCGGCGTGATGCGCGAGGTGGTGGGGAACGACATGGTCACCGTCGACTTCCCCGCCGTGATGGGCGCCGAGGACTTCGCGCACATGCTGCTGGCGCGGCCCGGCTGCTATGCCTTCCTGGGCAACGGCGACGGCGATCACCGGCTCGAGGGCCACGGGCCCGGCCCTTGCATCATCCACAACACCTCGTTCGATTTCAACGACGAGATCATCCCGATCGGCGCCAGCTACTTCGTGAAGCTGGTGCAGCGCTGGCTGCCGTCGGGCCCCTGAAGAAGTTTTCCCTTCCCTTCCTGTTGATGATGAAAGCGGCCCCTCGATGAACTCCACGACTTCCCTCACCCGACGTTCTCTCGTGGCTGCCGCGGCAGCTGCCCTGGCCATGGGGGCCACCGGCCTCGCCCATGCACAGCAGCGCGTGATCCACATCGTCGTGCCCTTCGGCACCGGCGCGGTGCAGGACACGGTGGCACGCGCCTTCAACAGCGAACTGGGCGCAGCGCTCAATGCGAGCGCGGTGGTCGAGAACCGCGCGGGCGCGGGCGGCAGCGTGGGCGCGGCCGTGGTGGCCAAGGCGCCGCCGGACGGCAACACGCTCGTCCTCGCGGCCGCAAGCCACCACATCGCGGGCTTCCTCTACAACAAGCTGCCGTACGACCCGCTGAAGGACTTCGCCGGCGTGGCCTACATCGGCAACGCGGGCTACGTGCTGGCGGTGGCGAGCGGGCTCAACGTGTCGAATACGGCCGACTTCATCAAGGAGGTCAAGGCCAACCCCGGCAAGTACAACTACGCCTCGGCCGGCAACGGCAGCGCCACGCACCTCGCGATGGCCTCGTTCCTCGCCAAGGCGGGGCTGCAGATGACGCACATCCCGACCAAATCGACGGGCGAAGCCGTCAACGAGGTGCTCGCGGGCCGGGTGCAGGCGGTCATCTCCTCAAGCATCGGCGTCATGGGCTTCCAGGCCGATCCGCGCATGAAGCTGCTCGCTTCGACCGGCCAGGCGCGCAGCCCCTTCCTGCCGCAACTGCCGACCGTGGCCGAAAGCGGCCTGCCGGGCTATGCCTTCGATTCGTGGATCGGTCTGCTGGCGCCGGCGGGCACGCCGAAGGCCGAGGTCGAGCGCCTCAACGCCGCCGCCAACAAGGTGCTGGCCGAGCCCGCGATCCAGGAGCGCTTCAAGCGCCTGGGCGTGGAGCCGCGCACGCAGACGGCCGAGGCGTTCCAGAAGCTGCTGCGCGCTGACTGGGACGCCATGGGCGCGGTGGTGAAAGCTTCGGGCGCCAAGGTCGATTGAGCGGCCGATAGTTCTTTGGGTTGCAGCACAACCCCCGACGGTCCGCGTCGGCCGGAGGGGTTTTACCGCGTTGACAATATATTCCTAATATATTTAAAGTGGGTGCCGTCCATCGCAACACCGAGGAGCATCCGTGCGCAATCCCCGCTGGCAAGGCGTCTTCCCCGCCGTCACCACCAAGTTCCACGCCGACGAGCGCATCGATGCCGAAGGCACCGCGCGTCACATCGACTTCCAGATCCGCAACGGCATCCACGGGCTCGTGACCTGCGGCTCGCTCGGCGAGGCCAGCACGCTCACGCTCGAAGAGAAGCTCGAGGTCGCGAAGATCGCGCTGGAGGCCGCCGACGGCCGCATCCCGGTGCTCGCGAACGTATCGGAAACCAGCACGCGCGAGGCGCTGCGCTACGTGGCTGGCGCAAACAAGCTCGGCGTGGCGGGCTTCATGGTGATGCCTTCGGTGATCTACGTCGCCGACGCGCGCGAAGCGATGCTGAACGTGCGCACCCTCGCTGATGCGGCGCAGCAGCCCATCATGGTCTACAACAACCCGGTGGCCTATCGCGTCGACCTGAAACCCGAGCACATGCTCGAACTTGCGAACTGCGAGTGGATTGCGGCGATCAAGGAAAGCACGGGCGACATCCGCCGCGTGACCGACCTGCGCAATACCGTCGGCGATCGCTACCAGCTGTTCCTGGGCGTGGACGATCTCGCATTCGAGGGCCTGGCGCTCGGCTGCGACGGCCTGCTCGCCGGCGTGGGCTGCGCGTTCCCGCGTGAGACCGTGGCGCTGTACGACCTGATGAAGGCGGGGCAGTATGCCGAAGCCCTGAAGCTCTACCAATGGATGACGCCGATGCTGCACCTGGATGTGTCGAACAAGTTGGTGCAGAACCTCAAGCTCATCGACGTGCTCGTCGGCGTCGGCACCGAACACATGCGCCGTCCGCGGCTGCCGCTGGTGGGCGCGGAGCGGGCCGCGATCGAGACAATTGTGAGGAAAGCCCTCGAAACGCGGCCGGTACAGTATCAGTCGGTTACATGACGTGGCCGTCTTTTCGTTGTCCTCAACCAAGGAACAAGCATGAACACAAATGCAGTCAGGGTGTCGTTCGTCGGTCTCGTGGCCCTCGCCATCGCAGGCCATGCCGTTGCGCAGGAACAGGTCGTCAAGATCGGCCACAGCGGTCCGCTGTCGGGCCCCAACGCCTTCGCGGGCAAGGACAATGAAAACGGCGTGCGCCTCGCCATCGAGGAACTCAACGCCAAGAAGATCACGGTCGGCGGCAAGGCGCTGAAGTTCGAACTGGTGTCGGAAGACGACCAGTGCGACGCCAAGACGGGCGTGGCCGTGGCGCAGAAGTTCGTGGACGACGGCGTGAAGTACGTCATGGGCCCGTACTGCTCGGGCGTGGCGATTCCGGCATCGCGCATCTATGCCGAAGGCGGCACGATGGTCTCGACCGTGGGCACCAATCCGAAGGTCACGCAGGGCGGCTACAAGAACCTGTTCCGCATCATCGCCAGCGACAACCAGATCGGCTCGAGCATGGCGGTGTATGCGGCCCAGGTGCTCAAGGTCAAGAAGGTCGGCGTGATCGACGACCGCACCGCCTTCGGCCAGGGCCTTGCCGAGGAGTTCACCAAGGAGGCAAAGAAGCAGGGCCTCACCGTGGTCGGCCAGGAGTTCACCACCGACAAGGCCGTGGACTTCACCGCGATCCTCACCAACTTGAAGGCCAAGGCGCCCGAGGCGATCTTCTTTGGCGGCTATGCCCCGCAGGCCGCACCCATGGCGCGCCAGATGAAGCAGCTCGCCGTTCCCGGCAAGCTGCTCGGCGGCGACACGGTCTGCAGCCCCGCCACCGGCAAGCTTGGCGGCGATGCGGTCAACGACCTGGTGTTCTGCGCCCAGGGCGGCTCGATGCTCGAGAAGGCCCAGAGCGGCCCGGCCTTCAAGGCCAAGTTCAAGAAGCGCTTCAACGCCGATGCTGACGCCTACGCCGCCTCTTACTACGACCAGACGATGTTCATCGGCGAGTCGATGCAGAAGGCTGGCTCGATCGATCCCGACAAGGTCGGCGCCCAGATCTACAAGACCACCTACAAGGGCGTGGCCGCTACCTACAGCTACGACGACAAGGGCAACATGAAGGAGGCGCCGGTCACGGTGTTCACCTTCAAGAACGCCGCCCCGGTGCCGCTCGCGAGCTACTGAACGCGACACGCACGCCATGCCGCAGCAGCGCATCCAGGTCATCGATTCGCACACCGGCGGCGAGCCCACGCGTCTCGTCATCGGTGGCTTTCCCGACCTGGGCGGCGGCTCCATGGCCGAGCGCCGCGCGCTGCTCGCGGCGCGGCACGACCCATGGCGCGCCGCCACCGTGCTCGAACCGCGCGGCAGCGACGTGGTGGTGGGTGCGCTGCTGTGCGAGCCCGTGTCGCCCGATGCCGCAGCGGGCGTGGTCTTCTTCAACAACACCGGCTATCTCGGCATGTGCGGCCACGGCACCATCGGCCTGGTCGCGAGCCTTGCGCACATGGGGCGCATCGGCGTGGGCGAGCACCGCATCGAAACCCCGGTGGGCACCGTCACCACCACGCTGCACGCCGACGGCGCGGTGAGCGTGCGCAACGTGCCGGCGTACCGCCACCTGCAGCAGGTGGCCGTGGCGCTGCCGGGCCACGGCACCGTGCGCGGCGACGTGGCCTGGGGCGGCAACTGGTTCTTCCTCGTGAGCGAGCACGGCCAGCGCGTGGCGAGCGACAACCTGCCGGCGCTCACCGCCTACACCGCCGCGCTGCGCCAGGCGCTCGCGGCAGCGGCCATCACCGGTGCCGACGGCGCCGAGATCGACCACATCGAGCTCTTCGCGGCCGACGACCAGGGCGCCGACAGCCGCAACTTCGTGCTGTGCCCCGGCAATGCCTACGACCGCTCGCCCTGCGGCACTGGCACCAGCGCCAAGATCGCCTGCCTCGCGGCCGACGGCAAGCTCGCGCCCGGCGAGGTCTGGACGCAGGCCAGCGTGATCGGCAGCCGCTTCGAGGCCAGCTACGCGCTCGACGGCGGCCAGGTCATCCCGACGCTGCGCGGCCGCGCTTACATCAGCGCCGAAGCCACGCTGCTGATCGACGAGGAAGATCCTTTCGGCTGGGGCATCCGGCTCTGACCCCGGCCGCCATGGACGCGGACGTCATCGTGATCGGCGCCGGCATCGTCGGCGCGGCCTGCGCGCATGCGCTGGCGCGCGCCGGACGCCGCGTGCGGGTGCTCGATGCGCGCAGCGGCGGCGCCACCGCCGCGGGCATGGGCCACCTCGTCGTGATGGACGACAACCCCGCCGAACTCGCACTGAGCCGGCATTCGATCGCGCAGTGGCGCGCCCTGGCGCCGCGCATGGGCAGCGACTGTGCCTACAGCGCCTGCGGAACGCTCTGGGTGGCGGCCAACGATGAAGAAATGGCCGAGGCCGAGCGCAAGCACCAGCGGCTGCGCGATCACGGCGTCGAGAGCCGCCTGCTCGGTGCCGCCGCCCTGGCGTGCGCGGAACCTGCGCTGCGCGGCGGCCTCGCGGGCGCGCTCGAGGTGCCCGGCGACGGCATTCTCTATGCACCCAACGCCGCGCGCTGGCTGTTGGCCCAGGCCGGCGATGCGGTCCGCGTCGAGCATGCAAGGGTCGACGCCATCGAGGACGACGGCAGCCTGCGGCTCGCCGATGGCCGGCGCTGCAGCGCGCCGCAGGTCGTGCTGGCCAACGGCATCGAAGCCACCGCGCTGTGCCCCGAACTCCCGATCCGGCCCAAGAAGGGACACCTGCTGATCACCGAGCGCTGCCCGGGCACCGTGCGCCACCAGCTCGTCGAGCTCGGCTACGTCACGAGCGCGCACCACAGCACGGGCGACTCGGTGGCCTTCAACGTGCAGCCGCGGCCCACGGGGCAGCTGCTCATCGGTTCGTCGCGCCAGTTCGACACCACCGACGCAGCCGTCGAGGCGCCGATGCTCGCGCGCATGCTGCAGCGCGCGGTGGCGTACCTGCCGGGGCTTGCGGACCTCGCCGCCCTTCGTGCCTGGACCGGCATGCGCGCGGCCACGCCCGACGGCCTGCCGCTGCTCGGCAGGCATCCGTGGCGCGAGAAGCTCTGGCTCGCCGTAGGCCACGAAGGCCTCGGCGTCACCACCGCGCCCGGCAGCGCGCACCTGCTCGCGGCGCTGATGACCGGTGGCGTCGCCGACTTCGACGCCACGCCCTACGCACCGCGCGGGCTGAACCCATGAACCACACCGGCCAGGTCCTGCTGCACATCGACGGCCGGGCCGTGCGCGTGAAGGCCGGCAGCTCGGTCGCGGCCGCCCTGCGCGTGGCCGGTGGCATGGGCGTGGCGCGCACCTCGGTGAGCGGAGAGCCGCGTGCCCCGTTCTGCGGCATGGGCGTGTGCCAGGAATGCCGCGTGCGGGTCGACGGACGGGGCAGGCTCGCCTGCCAAGCGGTCTGCGTCGAAGGCATGCGCGTGGAGACCACGGCATGACGGCCGCGATGCGGCTCGTACGCTGCGACGTGCTCGTGGTCGGCGCGGGGCCGGCCGGCATGGCCGCGGCGGTCGCGGCCGCGCAAAGCGGCGCCGCCGTCGCGGTGATCGACGACAACCCCGCGCCGGGCGGCCAGATCTGGCGCGACGGACCCGGTGCCGCGTTGCCCGCCGCCGCGCGTCGCTGGCGGGATGCACTCGAGCGGCAGGCCAACATCCGCGTGTTCAGCGGCACGCGCGTGGTCGCGGCGCCGTCGCCCGACGAACTGCTGCTCGAGGACGCCGAGCGCGCCTGGCGCATGCAGTGGAACAAGTTGATCCTTTGCACCGGCGCGCGCGAGCTGCTGCTGCCTTTTCCCGGCTGGACGCTGCCGGGCGTCACGGGCGCTGGCGGGCTGCAGGCACTCATCAAGGCTGGTCTGCCGGTCGAGGGCGAGCGCATCGTCGTGGCGGGCAGCGGTCCGCTGCTCCTTGCCGCGGCGGCCAGCGCACGCGCGGCGGGCGCGCGGGTCGTGCGCATCGCCGAGCAGGCGCCCTTCGCCGCGGTCGCGGGCTTTGCCGCCAGCCTGCTGCGGTGGCCGGGCAAGGCCGTACAGGCGCTGGGGCTGGCGAATGCGCGCTACCGCACCGCCTCGCGCATCGTGTCGGCCGAAGGGCGCGAGCAGGTCGCGTCGGCACGCCTGCTCGAACGCGGGCGCGAGGTCGAGATCGCCTGCGATCGCGTGGCCTGCGGCTTCGGGCTGGTGCCGAACACGCAGTTGGGCCAACTGCTCGGCTGCGCCCTGGTGTCGCGCGGAACGGCGGCGCCGGGGCTCGCGGCCGATGCGCAGCAGGCGACGAGCCTGCCCGGCATCTACGCCGCCGGCGAATGCACCGGCTTCGGCGGCAGCGAGCGTGCGCTCGCGCAGGGCACCGTCGCCGGGCACGCGGCGGTCGGCAACACCCACGCCGCGCGGCGGCATCGCGCCCAACGTGCCCGCTGGGACGCCTTTGCCGATCGGCTTCACCAGGGCTTCGCGCTCGCGCCGTCGCTGCGGCAGCTGCCGCGGCCCGACACGCTGGTGTGCCGCTGCGAGGACGTGCCCTTCTCCGCGCTCGCCGGCTGCAGCGGCTGGACCGATGCCAAGCTGCACCACCGCTGCGGCATGGGCGCCTGCCAGGGCCGTGTCTGCGGCGATGCCGTGCAGTTTCTTTTCGGCTGGCGCCCGGGCGCACCGCGCCCGCCGCTGTCGCCGGTGCGTATTGCCACCTTGGCCGGGGGCGTGGGGGATGACGGACCGACAATGGGGCCCGAGCAGTAGCAGTAGCAGTAGCAGTAGCAGTAGCAGTAGCAGCAGCAGCAGCAGCAGCAGCAGAAGAGCAAGACCATGGCCTCCCCGAAGACCACGCCCCGCCCCGCGCCGAAGCGCCGCGCCGCCGACGTCGCCTACGACGCGATCGAGACCCTGCTCTCCACGCTGCAGCTCGAGCCCGGCAGCCAGATCGTCGAGGGCGAGCTCGCCGAGCGCACCGGCCTTGGCCGCACGCCGGTGCGCGAGGCGTTGATGCGCATGGTGTCGATCGGCCTCATCGTGCAGCAGCCGCGTCGCGGCCTGCTGGTCTCGACCATCGACCTGGCCGACCACCTGGACGTGCTGCAGACCCGGCGCGTGCTCGAGCGGCTCGTCGCAGCGTGTTCGGCGCGCCGCGCGACGGTACCCCAACGCAAGGAGATCGTGCGCTGTGCCCAGGCCATGGTCGAGGCCGCCCGCCGCGGCAACCTCGACGCCTACATGCGGGCCGACCATGCCCTCGATCTCGTCAATCACCAGGCCAGCCACAACGACTCGGCAGTGAAGGCCGTCGTGCCGCTCATCGTGCAATGCCGGCGCTTCTGGTACGCCTACCAGCACGAGGGCGAGATCGTCGAAGGCGCCAACGCGCACCTCGAGCTGGCCCAGGGCATCGCCACCGGCGACCAGGCCGCGGCGGTGGCAGGCGCCGAGCGGTTGCTCGACTACCTCGAAGTCTTCGCGCGCAAGATCATCGACAAGTAGCGGCACGCGCCGCCCCGGTCACCCGGTCAGCGCGCAGCGGGCGCCACCAGCACCGGCAGTGCGCCGCGCTGCGCATGCTGGCTGAGCCAGATGCTCGCGATCACCACCAGGATGCCCACGACCTGCAGCATCGACAAGGTCTGCCCGAGCAGGGCCCAGCCGAGGATCACGGCCGTCACCGGGCTCAGGAAGGTCAGCGGCGCAACGGCCGCCGATTCGAGCAGGGCCACGCCGCGGAACCAGACGATGTAGGTCACGGCAGCCCCGATCAGGCCGAGCCAGGCGAAGCCGAGCCAGTTCGTGGCCGTGAGCACGGGCAGCGGCGGCTCGAGCCAGAGCGCGAAGGGCAGCAGCAGCAGGCCGCCCGCGGTCAGCTGCCAGGCCGTGAAGGCCAACGCCGAGACCGGCGGCTGCCAGCGGCGGCTCAGCACCGTCCCGAAAGCCATCGACACCGCGGCAGCGAAGGCCGCTGCGATACCGATCGCATCGAGCCGGGCGTTCGGCGTGAGCACCAGCAGGGCCACCCCGCCGATGCCGACGACGGCCGCGGCCACCGACAGCGCGCGCACCGTCGCGCCGAGGAAGAAGCGCGCGAGGAACACCACGAACAGCGGCTGCACCGAGGTGATCGTCGCCGCCACGCCGCCCGGCAGGCGGTAGGCGGCAAGGAACAGCATCGCCCAGAGGATCGAGAAGTTCAGCGCGCCCAGCACCGCGATGCGACCCCACCAGGCGCGCTCGGGCAGCTGGCGCACGATCAACAGCAACAGCAGCCCCGCCGGCAGCGCCCGCAGCAGCGCGACCGTGAGCGGATAGTTCGCGGGCAGCATCTCGGTGGTCACCACATAGGTGCTGCCCCAGATGGCGGGTGCGGTCGCGGTGAGCAGGACGTCGGTGGTGCGGCGGGTCATCGGCTCGACTGTAGCCAGTTGTCGAAGACCGGGCGCCGGCGCAGCCTGCTCAACTGTCGGGCGCGGCGGCCGGCGCGGGCCCGGGCCAGCCGAGCAGCTCAGCCAGGCGCTGCACGGTCCAGTCGGCCTCGGCGGGCGAGACGCCGGCCTCGGGCGTCGAAAGCCCCGCGTGGATGCGCCGCAGGATCTCGCTCTCGACCGGCACCTCGGTGTGGTGCTGGATCTGTGCGTGCGCTACCAGATGGCTGGCAAGGTCCTCGCAGACTTCGTAGCGCTCGCGCACCACGCCGATCGGCGCCAGCAGCCGTTGCCGCGCATCGCTGTAGACAGCGAAGAACGAAGGCGGAATGAAGATCTGGTTGTCGTCGGACATCGAGGGCCTGGCAATGCAGTGGCTGCTGCGGTGGCTTGCAATGACAAAACGCGCCCGCGGGCGCGTTCGTCGTTGGTGGGCCCGCTGCAGCTGCTGCGAGCCAACCGCGCCAGCGGATCAGCCGCCCTTCTTGGCGCGCTTGCCGGGGTTCTTCTTGCTGCGCGTGGCGGTGCCGCGTTCGAGGCTGACCTTCTGGCCGCCACCGGTCCTGGGCAGGGCGTAGCCGGCCAGCGGCGTTGGCTTCGGGGTGGCAATGCGGTCGGCTTCGGTGCGAATATTCTTGGGCATGGAATAGCTCGGATAAAAAAATGGATGTTCGAGGCTCAATTAGGCCACAGCGAGGATTTTGCCTGCCAGAAGCCAAAGCAGCGGCTGCGACAGGGCTTGTTTCTCTCTAGAGTTCCAGCAGGCGCACCTTCACGCTCTTGCCTTTCACGCGCCCGCTCGCGAGCTTGTGTGCCGCTTCGGCCGCGATGTCGCGCGCGACGGCCACATAGGTCGAGAACTCGTTGACGTTGATCTTGCCGATCTGCTCCTTCGCATAGCCGCATTCGCCAGTGAGCGCGCCCAGCACGTCGCCGGCGCGGATCTTTTCCTTGCGGCCGCCGACGATCTGCAGCGTGGCCATCGGCGGCGAAAGCGGCGTACCCTGGCCCGGCGTGAGCTCGGCCAGCGGATGCCATTCGGACTCACGGCCCTGCAGCTGCTCGATCTTGCCGACGCTGCCCATCTCGTCCATGCTCGCCAGGTTCAGCGCGAGGCCTTCGGCGCCGCCCTGCTGGCCGACGCGGCCGGTGCGGCCGATGCGGTGGATGTGGATCTCGGCATCGGGCGTCACGTCGACGTTGATCACGGCTTCGAGCTGCGCGATGTCGAGCCCGCGCGCGGCCACGTCGGTGGCCACCAGCACCGAGCAGCTGCGGTTGGCGAACTGCACCAGCACCTGGTCTCGCTCGCGCTGCTCGAGTTCGCCAAACAACGCCAGCGCGCTGAAGCCCTGCGCCTGCAGCACCTGCACGAGGTCGCGGCACTGCTGCTTGGTGTTGCAGAACGCCAGCGTGCTGGCCGGGCGGAAATGGTCGAGCAGCAGGCCGACGGCGTGCAGCCGTTCGCTGTCCTTCACCTGGTACCAGCGCTGGCGGATCTTGCTGCCCTCATGCTGGGCCTGCACCGTGATCTGCTGCGGGTTCTTCATGAACTGCTGCGCGAGCTTGGCGATGCCTTCGGGGTACGTGGCCGAGAACAGCAGCGTCTGCCGCTCCTTCGGGCACTGGCGCGCGACCTTGACGATGTCCTCGAAAAAGCCCATGTCGAGCATGCGGTCGGCTTCATCGAGCACCAGGGTGTTGAGCCCGGCGAGGTCGAGGTTGCCGCGCTCGAGGTGGTCCATGATCCGGCCCGGCGTGCCCACGACGATGTGCGCGCCGTGTTCCAGGCTCGCGATCTGTCCGCGCAGCGCCACGCCACCGCAGAGCGTGACCACCTTGATGTTCTCTTCGGCGCGCGCAAGTCGGCGGATCTCGGTCGTGACTTGGTCGGCCAGCTCGCGCGTCGGGCACAGCACCATCGCCTGCACCGCGAAGCGGCGCGCATTGAGGTTGGCGAGCAGCGCCAGCGCGAAGGCCGCGGTCTTGCCGCTGCCGGTCTTGGCCTGCGCGATCAGGTCCTGGCCGAGCAACGCCGGCGGCAGGCTGGCCGCCTGGATGGGCGTCATCTGCAGGTAGCCGAGCTGCGTGAGGTTGGCCAGCATCTGCGGCGAGAGCGGCAGCGTGGCGAAGCCGGTCTTGTCGGCCTGGGGGCCGCTGGCTGGGGAATCGTGGGGGGTCATCGTTCGGCAGCCGAATAAGTTCGCAAAAAAACAAAAGGCCTTGCCGCGCGCCCGTGGCCGGGCGCCGCAAGGCCCATTGGCTCGTCGCGGATCAGCGGCGGGGGCCGTTGTTGCCGGAGTTGGTCGGCGGGGGGCCGCGGCGCTCCAGGTGGCGGAAGGTGATCCGACCCTTGGTCAGGTCGTAGGGCGAGAGTTCGAGCGAGACCTTGTCGCCCGCGAGAATGCGGATGTGGTGCTTGCGCATCTTGCCGCCGCTGTAGGCGATCAGCTGGTGACCGTTGTCGAGCGTGACACGGTAGCGCGAGTCGGGCAGGACTTCGGTCACTGCGCCGTTCATTTCAATGAGTTCTTCCTTGGGCATTGTGCGATTACCTCTGAGTCGTCCGATAAGTGTGTGTTGGAGATGAAATCTGGCGTCTTTGTTTCAGCCGGAGCCCGGCAGCGCGAACGCGCCGTGGCACGGCTGCTTGTCTTTGCGCACTGCCGGGGCAATGCGCCATTCGCTTCAACAAGAACGAAGACAGTGGTGGCATTCATGGGCGCCCGGTCTGGCGCTCCAACACACTGTGGAACCGGCCTGTCACTGATTCACTGATTTGTCAGTGCACAGGCTGGCGGTTGACGAATAACTCCGCCGTGGTCATCGAAACGAACCCGACATTATAGCCCGCAAGGCATGACTGTTGCTTGTCAGCCGCCGCCGAGGCCTCGCGTCGGCTGCTATCCAAGGCCCAGTACGCGCCGATTTGCCGCCACATCCACGCCGCCCGCGGCGAAGTCGTCGAAGGCCCGGTCGGCCACGCGGATGATGTGGTCGGCGATGAACTTCGCGCCCTCGCGCGCGCCGTCCTCGGGGTGCTTGATGCAGCACTCCCACTCCAGCACGGCCCAGCCCGGAAAGTCGTACTGCGCCATCTTCGAGAAGATGGCCCGAAAGTCGACCTGGCCGTCGCCCAGCGAGCGGAAGCGCCCGGCCCGGTTGATCCAGCTCTGGAAGCCGCCGTATACGCCCTGCTTGCCGGTCGGGTTGAACTCCGCATCCTTCACATGGAAGATCTTGATCCGCTCGTGGTAGTGGTCGATGTACGCGAGGTAGTCGAGCTGCTGCAGCATGAAATGGCTCGGGTCGTACAGCAGGCAGGCGCGCGGATGGTTGTTCACCCGTTCGAGAAACATTTCGTAGCTCACGCCGTCGTGCAGGTCTTCGCCCGGATGGATCTCGTAGCCCACGTCCACTCCCGCCGCGTCGAAGGCGTCGAGGATGGGGCGCCAGCGGCGCGCCATCTCGTCGAAGGCCTCCTCGATGAGTCCCGGCGGGCGCGGCGGCCACGAATAGAGGTACGGCCAGGCCAGCGCACCCGAGAAGGTCGCATGGGCGGTGAGCCCGAGGTTGGCCGAGGCCTTGGCCGCGAGGTGCAGCTGCTCGACCGCCCACTGCTGGCGCCGCACCGGATCGCCGCGCACCTCGGGCGCCGCGAAGCCGTCGAAGCCCGCGTCATAGGCGGGATGCACCGCGACCAGCTGGCCCTGCAGGTGGGTCGACAGCTCGGTGATCTCGATCCCGTGGCCCGCGAGCATGCCCTTGACCTCGTCGCAGTAGGTCCTGCTCTCGGCGGCGCGGCGCAGGTCGAACAGGCGTGCATCCCAGCTCGGGATCTGCACGCCCTTGTAGCCGAGGCCGGCGGCCCAACCGGCAATGGCGTCGAGCGAATTGAACGGGGCCTGGTCCCCGGCGAACTGGGCCAGGAATATGGCCGGGCCCTTGATCGTCTTCATGGCGTGTCTTCCTTCGTTGTCGTGGCGGCGTTGAAAGCATACTTGGCGTTTCGTCCGACCCGGTGCGAGAAGCTCAAGCGACACAATGGACTTTCCTTTTCGCACAGCTCGCCTCGAACGTTCCGAGATGCCACAACCCGTCTCCGCCCGGCTGAAGATCGGCCTCTCCGCCTGCTTTTCGCACGCGGACCCTGCGCGCTCGCTGTTCACCAACAAGACGCTGCAGTACGTCGAGCAGTCCATCGCGCACTGGCTCATGTCGGCCGGCGCGATGGTCGTGATGGTGCCTTGCCCCACGGGCGAGACCGCGCGTGGCGACACCAAGCTCTCGCACTACGCCGAATGGCTCGACGGCGTGGTGATGCATGGCGGCGCCGACGTCTGGCCCGGCAGCTACGGCGAGGCGCCGCTCAAGGACGCCTGGCTCGGCGACCGCCTCCGCGACCTTTATGACCTCGCACTGGTGGAGGCCTTCGAGCAGGCCGGCAAGCCGATCTTCGGCGTCTGCCGCGGGCTGCAGCTGATCAACGTGGCGTTCGGCGGCACGCTCTACCAGGACATCGAGGCGCAGCACCAGCATCCCGAGACCCGGCGGCACCGCGACCCGGTCACCTACGACCAGAATTTCCACGACATCGAGATCGTCGAGGGCACGCGGCTGTCGAAGCTCTACCCCGAGGTGCGGTCCGCGCGCGTCAACAGCATCCACCACCAGGGCGTGAAGGACCTGGCGCCGGGCTTCGAGATCGAGGCCTGGAGCCTGCCCGACCGCGTGCCCGAGGCGATCCGCCGCCGCCCCGAGAAGGGGCGCAGCTACATTGCCGCCACGCAGTGGCACCCCGAATTTCATAAGTACGGCAGCACCGAGACAGTCGACGACACGCCGATCCTGCACGACTTCCTCTGGGCCTGCGCGACCGCCAAGGTGGCGCCGCGCACCGAGCCCGACAGCGGGCCCGGCCGGATCCGCGACCGTGCGGCGCGGGTGCTGCGCCAGGCGCTGCTGCGGCGCTGAAGGCCTCCCGCGCCCGCTCTACCGTGGTTACCGGCGCTCGGAGCGGTTCGTGGTTCCGCTGACGCCGGCGTCGATGGTGCCGAACACCGTGATGCCGCTGCCCGACGAGGCCGCGGGGCCGCTGCCGCCGGCCGACCCCGTGCCCGCACAGCCCGCCGCCAGCGCGGCGGTCAGTACGGCAAGAACAACTGCAATGAATGGCTTCACGGATAACTCCAGGCAAGGGTGGGACTGCAGGCCACTATAGGCCGATGCGGCGCCGGCCGCGCCGCAACACACCCGTTGGCGGCAGGGTTGTCTTCTTCGCTCAGCGCGGGTCGGTGGCCAGCAGCATCTCGACCATCGAGCGCAGGTCGGCCTCGAGCCGTGCGGCGCCTGTCGGCTCGAGCGCCAGGGTGGCTTCGTCCATGTAGAGCCTGCGGTTGATCTCGACCTGGATGCTGTGCCGGTGCCCGGCCGGGTGGCCGTTGCGGCGCACCAGCTCGACGCCCTTGTAGGGATGGTTGTAGTCCACGCTGTAGCCGCGCGCGCGCAGATGCTCGCAGATGCGCTGCGACAGCGCCGGATCGGCGGTGCTGCCGTCGCGGTCGCCGATCACGAAATCGGCATGCACGAGGCCCGGGAAATCGGTCGCATGGCTGCCCGCGACCGCCGGCATCGAATGGCAATTGATGTGGATGCTGTAGCCGTGCCGCGCATGCGCCGCCTCGATCGCCTCGGCCACGGCGGCATGGTAGGGACGCCAGCAGAGGTCGATGCGTGCGCGCACCTCGTCCACCGTGAGCAGGCGGTCGTAGATCGGCAGCCCCTCGTCGGTCAGCTTCCAGATCAGGCCCTTGCCGAGCCGCACCTTCGCCAGCACCCGGGGATCGTCCGACAGCGGCCCGTCCCACGGACCGTCGAGCAGCGCGGTGTCGAGCTCGGTGACGTCGCGGTTGGCGTCGAGGTAGCTGCGCGGAAAGTGCGCCTCGGTCCACGCCACGCCCAGCGCGGGGGCGAAGGCGTAGAGCTTCTCGACGTGCGTGTCCTCGGCGCGGCGCAAGGTGGCGAGGTCGCACGCCGGCCGGAAATCGTCGGGGTAGACCGTGCCGCTGTGGGGCGAATCGAGCACCAGCGGCGTGTGCCCGGCGATGCTCGTCACCTGGGCGCGGGTCTGGATCAGTTTCAGGACAGGATGCATAGGCGGTCAGTCCAGTCGGATGCGCGCAAAGGCCGCGACCTTCTTCATCTTCTCGATCTCGCTGTCGATCTGCTTCGCAAACTCGGCCGGCGTCGTGCCCGAGGCATAGAGCCCCTGCAGCGCGAGGCGCTCGCGCACCGAGGCGTCCTTCAGCGCCGTGGCCACCGCCTGCTGCATGCGCTGCGCGATGTCGGGCGGCGTGCCGGCCGGCGCCACCAGGCCGAACCACGACGGGTCGTTGTTGGCCGGGTAACCCAGTTCGCGGTAGGTCGGCACCTCGGGCAGCACGTCGAGCCGGCCGCTCCAGGACACGGCCAGTGCCACGAGCTTGCCCGCCTTCACGTGCGGCAGCGAGGAGGCCACCTGGTCGAAGTACACCGGCACCTGGCCCGCGAGCACGTCGTTGATCGCGGGGCCTGCACCGCGGTAGGGGATGTGCACCATCGAGGTTCCGGTGCTGCTCTTGAAGAGCTCGCCCCACATGTGGCCGATGGTGCCGTTGCCCGGCGAGGCGTACGACACCTTGCCGGGATTCGCCTTGAGGTACTTCACGAGTTCCGCGAAGTTCTTCACCGGCAGGACCTGCGGATTGATGACGACCACGCCTGGCGCCTTCACCAGCTCGGTCACGGCCACGAAGCCCTTGACCGGGTCGTAGGGCAGCTTCTGGTAGACGGCCGGGTTCACGCCGTGCGTGGACAGCGTGGCCACGCCGAACGCGAGGCCGTCGGGTGCGGAGCGGGCCACTTCGGCCATGCCGATGGAGCCGCCTGCGCCTGCGCGGTTGTCGATGACCACCGGCTGCTGCAGGATCTTGGCGAGCGGCTCGGAGAGCACGCGCGCGGTGATGTCGGTGGCGCCGCCGGGCGGGAAGGGCACGATCAGCCGGATCGGCCGGCCCTGGGCCAAAGACATTCCAGGAACGACCGAAGCAGCAGCCAGTGCGGAGAGAAAATAACGACGTTGCATGGGGAATCTTCCAATGAGACGAGGGTGAAAAAGGCAAGAAGTTGCCCTTCACATCAAGCAAAGGATAGACCAGTTAATATTCTGATCTGGAATGTTTTGATGGGCATCCTTCCGCCATGTCGCTGCGCCGCCTGAACCCACCGCTGAACCTGCTGCGCGCTTTCTCGACGGTGGTGCGCTTCGGCAGCGTGTCGCGCGCGGCCGAGGCGCTGCACCTCACGCAGGGCGCCGTCAGCAAGCAGGTGCAGGAACTCGAGCGCTGGATCGGCGTGCCGCTGTTCGAGCGCGCGCGCAAGCGGCTGGCGCTCACCCCCGCGGGCGAGCGCTACGAGAAGGCGGTGCGTGCGGTGCTCGCGCAACTCGAGGCGGCCACGCTCGAACTCATCACCAGCGGCGACGGTGGCGGCGCGCTGCATCTCTCGACCCTGCCGACCTTCGGCGCCAAATGGCTGATTCCGCGCCTGCCCGACTTCCAGCGCCGCCATCCGCAGATCACGCTGCACTTCGTGCCTTTCGTGCATGGCTACGACTTCGAGCGGCCCGAACTCGACTGCGCGATTTTGTTCGGCGACGGCCACTGGCCCGGGGCGCGCTCGCACTATCTCGCGGGGCAGGATGTGGCGCTGATTGCGCCGCGCGCGGAACTGGCCGAAGTGCGCATCCGCACGCCGCACGACGTGGCGCGCTGCACGCTGCTGCGCCATGTGACGGTGCCGCAGTCGTGGCTGCAATGGAGCGAGGTGCATGGCGTCCACGGGCTCGATCCGCTGGCCGGTCCGCAATTCGACCAGTTCCAGACCATGATCCGCGCCGTGATGGTGGGCATGGGCGTGGCGCTGGTGCCGCGCTGCCTGGTGCAGGACGACATCGCTGCGGGCCTGGTCGACGAGCCGCTGCCCGAGGGCGGCTACCGCGGCGCCGAAGGTTATTGGTTCTGCTACCCCGAAGGGCGCGCCCAGCTCGCCACGCTCGACAATTTCCGAAGCTGGCTGCTGGCGGACGTGGACCGGCAGGCGGAACCCGCCGGCTGAGCAGGCTACTCGGGCTTGGCGCCCGACGCCTTGACCGCCGCGCCCCAGCGGCCGATCTCGCTCGCCACGAAGCGGTCGAACTCGGCGCCCGTGGTCGGCGCGGGTTCGGAGCCGCGGTCGCGGATGAAGCGTGCCATCTGCTCGGTCTTGAGGATCTCGGTCACTTCCTGGTTCAGCCGCGCCGTGATCTCGGCCGGTGTGCCGCGCGGCGCCATCAGGCCGAGCCAGCCCACGGCCTCGAAGTCCTTCGTGCCCGCCACGCCGCTCTCGCGCACCGTGGGCACGTCGGGCAGCTGCGACGAGCGCTTGGCCGAGGTGACCGCCAGCGCCACCGCCTTGCCCGACTTGATGTGCGGCAGCGCCGCCGTGACCGAGTCGACCATCAGCGGCACCTGGTTGCCGAGGAAGTCCGCCTGCGCCGGACCGCTGCCGCGGTAGGGGATGTGGGTCATGAACACGCGCGCCGCCGACTTGAACATCTCGCCCGACAGATGCTGCGTGCCGCCGATGCCTGCGCTCGCATAGCTGAGCTTGCCCGGCTCGGCCTTCGCGCGCGCGGTGAGGTCGGCCATGCTGCGGATGCCGCTCTCGGGCGTGGCCAGGAACACCAGCGGCACCGTGGCGATCAGCGAGATGCCCACCAGATCCTTGTGCGGATCGAAGCCCGGCTTGGCGTAGAGCGTCTGGTTCACCGCCATGGCGCTGCCCGCCACCACCAGCGTGTAGCCGTCGGCCGGCGAGCGCACCACGAAGTCGGTGCCGATGTTGCTGCCCGCGCCGGCCTTGTTGTCGACGATGACCGGCTGGCCCAGCCGCTTGCCAAGCTGCTCGGCCAGCGCGCGCGCGAAGATGTCGGTGGCCTGCCCGGGCGGGAAGGGCACCACCAGCTTGACGGGCTTGTCGGGCCAGGCAGCGGCCTGGGCCGCACCGGCGGCGAACGTGCAGGCCGCTGCGGCAAGGGCAAGGGCGAAGTGTCTGCGCTGCATGGCCATCATGGCGCCGACAGGTGCTTGCCCACGATGCCGGCGAGCTCGAACATGGTCACCTGGTCCTTGCCGAACACCGGTTTGAGCTTGGCATCGGCGTTGATCGCGCGCTTGTTGGTGGCATCCTGCAGTCCGTTGGCCTTGATGTAGTCCCAGAGCTTCTTGATGACCTCGGTGCGTGCCACCGGTTCGGCGCCGATCACCGCGGCCAGCGATTCGCTGGGCTTCAGGCCCGCGCCGGGCTTGCGCGGCGTGGCCGCCTTCTTCGCGGCCGGGGCCTTCTTTGCCGCCGGGGTCTTGCCAGCCGCCGTCTTCTTGGCCGCGGCGGTCTTCTTGGCCGCGGGCGCGGCCTTGCCGAAGGTCTTGCGCGGCGGGAACTTGCTGCCGCCCTCGCGCGGCGCGAATTCGAAGGTCACCTTGCCTTCCTCGGCGTTCCAGGTCAGGAAGGCCTTGAAGGCGCGGCGCGTGCGCATGCTCACGAACTTGTCGAGCAGGTCGGTCTTTCCCGTCGCGAGCAGCTTTTCCATCTGCGCGCGCTCCACCGGCTGTTGCAGGATGATCTTGCCGGTCTTGAAGGTGCAGCTCGGCGTCGGCTGCGCATTGGTGGGCACCGACTTCTCGCAGACGTAGTTGCTGCCGTGCTCGAACACCGGCGCGCCGCAGATGGGGCAGGGGCCCAGCGTGTCCTGCTCGCTGAAGTCGACGATCTCGCCGGTGTCGCCGTTCTTGTCGTCGCCGAAGTCGAATTCGAGCTTCCAGTTCTTGGCTTCTTCCCCGTCGTACTTCAGGATGATCTCCGAAGTAAACGGCCAGCCGGCCTTGGAGCGGAAGCCCTCGAGCGGGCCGATGTGCTTGTCGCGCAGCAGCGCCTCGGCTTCGGCCACCTCGAAGGTGCGCCCCGCCGGCGACTTGCCGAAGGAGAAGCCGCAGGGCTCCTGGCCCGCCTTGCCGGTGCAGCTGTAGCGGCGGTAGTTCTCCTTGACCACGCCGCCGCAGTTGGGGCAGGGCGTGGCGAGCGTGGCGTAGTCGCCCGGCACCGTGTCGCGGTCGTATTCCTTCGCCTTCTTGACGATGTGCTCCGTCATCTTGGCGATCTCGCGCATGAAGGCCTCGCGGCTGAGCGCGCCCTTCTCCATCTGCGCGAGCTTGTATTCCCACTCGCCCGTGAGCTCGGCCTTGGAGAGTTCTTCCACGCCCAGGCCGCGCAGCAGCGTCATCAGCTGGAAGGCCTTGGCCGTCGGGATCAGCTCGCGGCCTTCACGCACCATGTATTTCTCGTTGATCAGGCCTTCGATGGTCGCGGCGCGCGTGGCTGGCGTGCCCAGTCCCTTTTCCTGCATCGCCTCGCGCAATTCGTCGTCGTCGATGGTCTTGCCCGCGCCTTCCATCGCGCCGAGCAGCGTGGCTTCCGAGTAGCGTGCCGGCGGTCGGGTCTTGAGCGCCTTGAGGTCGGCGGACTCGGTCTGCACCGTTTCGCCCGGCTTGACCACGACGAGGTTCTTGCCGTCCTTCTCGTCGTCGTCGTTGACCGCTTCCTTGCCCCAGATCGCGAGCCAGCCCGGCTTGACCAGCACCTTGCCGTCGCTGCGGAACGGGTACTTCTTGCCGCCCGCTTCGACCGTGCTGATGCGGGTGGTCACCTGGAATTCGGCGCTCGGGAAGAACACCGACATGAAGCGGCGCACCACGAAGTCGTACAGCTTCTGCTCGGCGTCGGACAGGCCGCTCGGTGCCTGCAGCGTGGGGATGATCGCGAAGTGGTCCGACACCTTGGCGTTGTCGAAGATGCGCTTGTTGGGCTTGACGTAGCTGCCGTCGACGGCCTGCTGCGCAAATGGCGCGAGGTGCTTCATGCCGCTGGTGGCGAGCATCTTCATCGTGTCCTTGACGACCGGCAGGTAGTCCTCGGGCAGCGCGCGCGAATCGGTACGCGGATAGGTCAGCGCCTTGTGGCGCTCGTAGAGGCTCTGCGCCAGCGCCAGCGTGGTCTTGGCCGAGAAGCCGAAGCGGCCGTTGGCCTCGCGCTGCAGCGAGGTCAGGTCGAACAGCATCGGCGAGGCCTGCGTGGTGGGCTTGCTCTCCTCGGTGACGGTGGCGGGCTTGCCGCGCGCCGCATCGGCGATCTCGCGCGCCTCGCGCTCGCTCCACACGCGGTCGGCACGGATCTCGGCGTCGGCCGTGCCGTCGGGGCCCGGCGGCGGCTTCTTGAAACTGGCGTCGAACCACTTGCCGGGGTACTGGCCGGCCTCGGCCTGGAACACGCCGTGGATTTCCCAGTAGTCGCGGCTCACGAACTTGCGGATCTTTTCCTCACGCTCGACCACCACCGACAGCGTGGGCGTCTGCACGCGGCCCACGGTGGTGAGGAAGAAGCCGCCGTCGCGCGAATTGAACGCGGTCATGGCGCGCGTGCCGTTGATGCCCACGAGCCAGTCGGCTTCGGAGCGAGATCGCGCGGCGTCGGCCAGGCCCTGCATCTGCTTTTCGGTGCGCAGCGCATCGAAGCCGTCGCGGATGGCCTGCGGCGTCATCGATTGCAGCCACAGCCGCTTGACGGGCTTGTTGAGGCCGGTCTTGCCGCCCGCATACTGCTCGATCAGGCGGAAGATCAGCTCGCCCTCGCGGCCCGCGTCGCAGGCATTGATGAGTTGCGTCACGTCCTTGCGCTTGGCCTGCTTGACCACCGCGTTCAGGCGCGTCTTCGTCTTGTCGACGGGCTTCAGGTCGAAGTGCGGCGGAATCACCGGCAGGTTCGCGAAGCTCCACTTGCCGCGCTTCACATCGAATTCCTCGGGCGCCTGGATTTCGACGAGGTGACCGACGGCACTGGTCACGACGTAGCTTTCGTTCTCGAAATGCTCGTCGTGCTTGTCGAACTTGCCGGCGACCGGCGTCAGCGCACGGACGATGTCCTGCGCCACCGACGGCTTTTCTGCGATTACCAAAGTCTTTGTCATCTAAGGGCTCTCTATACTCTGCGGCTTCCCGCGTGCACACGCGCACACGCGCATGTGTGCATATTCAACCTAACAGACTTCGGCGATGCCTTCCAAATCCACAATTTCCGGCGGCCGCCGCATCCAGACGCGGCGCTCGACCGTCCATGGCAACGGCGTCTTCGCCGTCCGGGACATCGCGGAAGGCGAGACGCTGATCGAATACAAGGGCGAGGTCATCAGCTGGAAAGAGGCGCTGCGCCGCCACCCGCACGACCCCGCCCAGCCGAACCACACCTTCTATTTCCACATCGACGACGGCCGCGTGATCGATGGCAACGTCGACGGCAACGCCGCGCGCTGGATCAATCATTCGTGCGATCCGAACTGCGAGGCCGACGAGGCCGATGGGCGCGTTTATATCAAGGCGCTGCGCAACATCGCTGCAGGAGAAGAGCTCAACTACGACTACGGCCTGATCATCGACGAGCCCTACACGCCGAAGCTGCTGTCCGAATTTCCGTGCTGGTGCGGTGCGGAGAATTGCCGCGGCACGCTGCTGACGCCGAAGGACGAGGACGAGGAAAAGAAAAAAAAGAAGAAGAAGAAAAAAGCCAAGAAGGCCGAGAAGAAAGCCGAGAAAAAGGCCGACGAGAAAGCCGAAAAGAAGGCAGAAAAAAAGAAGTCCGGCAAGGCCAAGAAAGACTGAGCGCATGACCACCACGGCCGCCTGGCTCGAAGACGGTATCGCCGCCGCCGTGGCGCCGCTGCTGCCGGGCTTTGCGGTCGAGATCGCGGCCGAGATCGATTCGACCAATGTCGAACTGATGCGCCGCGCGCGCGCCGGCCGCACCGCGCCCGTGCTGCTGGTGGCCGAGCACCAGACCGCGGGGCGCGGCCGCCTCGGGCGGACCTGGCATAGCGCGCAGCCGCAGGGCGACAGCGCGGGCCCCTCGTCGCTGATGTTCTCGCTGGGCCTGCCGCTCGCACCGCGCGACTGGTCGGGGCTGTCGCTCGCCGTCGGCGTGAGCGTGGCCGAAAGCCTCGATCCCTCGGGCGAGGCGAAGGTCGCACTCAAGTGGCCCAACGACCTGTGGGTCGACGACCGCAAGCTCGTCGGCATTCTGATCGAAACCGCCATGCCGCAAGGCGTGCAGGCCGCCGTGCCGGCACCGCCGCGCTACGTCGTGATCGGCATCGGCATCAACATCGGTCCGCGCGATGGCGACGGCATGCGCACGCCGCCCGCGTGGCTGCGCCAGTGGCGCCCCGAGGCCCGCGCGCCCGAGGTGCTGGCCGAACTGGCCGCGCCCCTGGTGCGCAGCGTGCAGGACTTCGAAGCGCGCGGCTTCGCGCCCTTTGCCGAGCGTTTTGCCGCACGCGATGCGCTGCGCGGGCGCGAGGTCCAGCTCAGCGACGGCACGGCCGGCCTGTGCGAAGGCGTGGCCTGGGGCGGCGAACTGCAGGTGCGCACCGCCGAGGGGCTGCAGATGATCTCGAGCGACGAGGTCAGCGTGCGCCCGCGCGGCATGGCGTTCTGACCGGGGCGTTCGCCATGAAGCTGCGTCTCTTCCTCGTCGTTCTGGTGCTCGCCAACCTGAGCTACTGGCTCTGGTCGCGCGGCGACCTCGCGGGCTTCGGCATGGCGCCCGCGAGCCTGGACGAGCGCGAGCCGCACCGCCTTGCGCGCCAGGTCCATCCCGAGTGGCTCCAGATCCGCAAAGACGCGGGCGGCGCCGCCCCCTGACGGCACTGCCGGTCGGTCAGGGCGCCGCAGCCTCGCCCTCGAAGCGCACCGTGAAGCGCGCACCCGGCGGCTGCCGCTCGGGGTGCGCATCCTCGAGCTTCACCTGCGCATGGTGCAGGTTGGCGATCTCGCGCACGATCGGCAGGCCCAGCCCCGAACCGTCGGCCTCATTGCCGAGCACGCGGTAGAAGGGCTCGAACACGAGCTCGCGATCGGCCTCGGCGATGCCGGGTCCGTTGTCCTCCACCTGGAGCAGCACCACCTGGCCGAAGGGATCGGCCAGCACGCGCGCGGTGATGACGCCCGGGCGCTCGGCGGTGGAGGGCGTGTAGTTGATCGCGTTGTCGAGCAGGTTGCGCGCCAATTCCTTCAGCAGCGTCGGGTTGCCTTCGACCACCACGCCCGGCGCACCCGGCTGGGCGCCGTCGTAGCCCAGGTCGACGCGTTTCTCGATGGCGCGCGGCACAGCCTCACGCACCACCTCGATCATGAGCCGCGCGAGATCGCAGGGCTGGCGCGCGGTGCCTGCGCCGGTGCTCTCGGCGCGTGCGAGCGAGAGCAGCTGGTTCACCGTGTGGGTGGCGCGCACGCTCGCGCGGCCGATCTGCTTGAGCGACTGCTTGAGCTCGTCCGCGTTGGCGCCTTCGCGCTGCGCCAGGTCGGCCTGCATGCGCAGGCCCGCGAGCGGCGTCTTGAGCTGGTGCGCCGCGTCGGCCAGGAAGCGCTTTTGCGTGTGGATCGAATCGTTGAGCTTGTCGAGCAGTTCATTCACCGAAGAGACCAGCGGCACCACCTCGAGCGGCACCGACGACTCGTCGAGCGGGCTCAGGTCGCCGGGGCGCCGCTCGCGGATGCGCGCCTCCACCACCGACAGCGGCTTGATGCCGCGCACCAGTGCCAGCCAGATCAGCAGCACCGCCAGCGGCAGGATCGCGAACTGCGGCAGCAGCACGCCCTTGATGATCTCGGTCGCGAGAACCGACTGCTTCTCGCGCGTCTCGGCCACCTGCAGCAGCGCGGGCGCCGCATCGTCGTTGCCGGCGAGCCACAGCGAGGCCACGCGGACCTGCCGGCCACGCATCTCGCCATTGCTCAGCATCACCACGCCCACGACCGGCGGCTCGTCGAAGCTGGGGTGCGGCACGTCGGCTTCGCCGCTCAGCAGCTTGCCGCGGTTGTCGAGCACCTGGTAGTAGACGCGGTCCGCACCGTCGGCGCGCAGGATCTCGCGCGCGGGCTGCGGCAGCACGAACGCCGTCTGGCCCTGCTGCACCGTGACGAGCCGCGCCAGCGTCTGCACGTTGTATTCGAGCGCGCGGTCGAACGGCGCATTCGCAATGCCCTGGGCCACGAGCCAGGTCACGCCGATGCTCACCGGCACCAGCAGCAGCAGCGGCGTGAGCATCCAGTCGAGGATCTCGCCGAAGAGGGAGCGCTGTGCGCGCTGGAAGAGTTTCAAGCCCGCTCCCGGCTTTCGGGCCGACGCATCAGCCCTGGATCTTCTCGAGGCAGTAACCCAATCCGCGCACCGTCGCGATGCGCACCGGCCCCTTCTCGATCTTCTTGCGCAGCCGGTGGATGTAGACCTCGATCGCGTTGAGGCTCACTTCCTCGCCCCATTCGCAGAGGCGCTCTACCAACTGGTCCTTGCTGACGAGGCGACCGGCGCGCTGCAGCAGCACCTCGAGCAGGCCGAGTTCGCGTGCCGAGAGCTCGACCATCTTGCCGTCGATCGTGGCCACGCGGCCGGCCTGGTCGTACACCAGCGGGCCGTGGCGGATGGTGTTGCTCGTGGCGCCCATGCCGCGCCGCGTGAGCGCCCGCACGCGCGCCTCGAGCTCCTGCAGGCTGAACGGCTTGGCCATGTAGTCGTCGGCACCGTGGTCCAGGCCCTTGACGCGCTCCTCCACGCTGTCGGCGGCGGTGAGCACCAGCACCGGCAATTGCGAACCGCGTGCGCGCAGGCGCTTGAGGATCTCGATGCCGTGCAGGCTCGGCAGGCCGAGGTCGAGGATCAGCAGGTCGAACTCGTTGTGCGTCATGAGCGCGGTGTCGGCCTGCGAGCCGTTCGCCACGTGGTCGACCGCCGCGCCCGAGGTGCGCAGGCTGCGCAGCAGGGCGTCGGCCAGCACCTGGTCATCCTCCGCAATCAGAATCCGCATGCGCCACCTCCGGCCGTTTCGGGCGCCGCGCTGGCGCCCTTCACATTTGTGTATGTCTCCGGCCGAGTCTAGCCCGCCGTATAGGCTTCGAGACCGATGGTTACCACGGTGGCGACGTCATGGCCGACGCTGTCGCGGAACTCGCGCTCGGCCTGCGTGACGGCACTGCGGAAGGCGTCGAGCCAGGCCAGCCCGTCGGCGGTGAAGCGCACGCGACGCGCCCGCGCGTCGAGCGGGTCGGGCTCACGTGTGACCAGCCCCCAGGCCTCGCACTGGTTCACCAGGGCGCCCATCGCCTGCTTGGTCATGCCGGCGCGGTCGGCCAGGTCGGTGAGGCGTGAACCCTCGCGCGCCAGGTGCCGCGTGATGTGGATGTGCGCGGCGCTCACCTGGGCGCGCGCCGCGAGGTTCGAGAGGGCCAGCGGCACCTCGACGTCGTGCGCCATGAGTTCGAGCACGCGCGCGTCGAAGCGCCGCATGGCGTGGCCCAGCAGGCGGCCCAGATGGGTCTGGCGCCATGCGTCGGGGTCGGCGGGAAAGGCAATGTCGGCCACGGCCAAATGGTAAAGCAAACTGACCAAAAAATGGGTTTACTCGAATTCACCAAGCCCTACACTACTGTTCAAGCATCCAGCCTGTGGTTAAAAGCAGAGCACTGGCAGTCGCACACAAGTCATTGATTTTTCAGGAGATTCACATGGACACAGTCGTCAAGGGCGCAAGCATCTCGGTCGCCAACAGTGAAAAGGCCAAGGCCCTGCAGGCCGCGCTGGCGCAGATCGAAAAGCAGTTCGGCAAGGGCACGATCATGCGGCTCGGCGAAGGCGAGGCGCTCGAAGACATCCAGGTGGTCTCCACCGGCTCGCTGGGCCTGGACATCGCCCTGGGCGTCGGCGGCCTGCCGCGCGGCCGCGTGATCGAAATCTACGGTCCTGAATCGTCGGGCAAGACCACGCTCACGCTGCAGGTCATTGCCTCCATGCAGAAGCAGGCCGGCACCTGTGCCTTCGTCGATGCCGAGCACGCGCTCGACGTGCAATACGCCCAGAAGCTCGGCGTGAACCTGTCCGACCTGCTGATCAGCCAGCCCGACACCGGCGAGCAGGCGCTCGAGATCGTCGATTCGCTGGTGCGTTCGGGCGCGGTCGACCTGATCGTGATCGACTCGGTCGCCGCGCTCACGCCCAAGGCCGAAATCGAAGGCGAAATGGGCGATTCGCTGCCCGGCCTGCAGGCTCGACTGATGAGCCAGGCGCTGCGCAAGCTCACCGCCACGATCAAGAAGACCAATTGCATGGTC
>JAESFY010000049.1_pt1 | contig 138663 bp, 139 predicted proteins | sample 9266201 | NCBI WGS metagenome assembly JAESFY01 (sample SAMN14515071, study PRJNA621656) | algae metagenome | isolation source: Nodosilinea sp. WJT8-NPBG4 and co-occurring heterotrophs from soil, lower... | place: USA: Pinto Basin, Colorado Desert, California | collected 2006-05-27 | reverse complement strand
GCGCTGCGGCCCCGACGAGGGCCGCAGCGCACGGACGACCACGATCACACCACCCCGCGCCGGAGCTACCCGGCCGTCCGCTCCAGCGTGACGAGCAGGCCCGGACGGTCGGTGGACCCGCGCAGGTCGATCGTCCGGCTGTCGGTGACGACGAGCCCGGTCGTCGCGACGACGTGCTGCACGTCGCCGTCCCCGGCGCGGGTGTGCCCGGGCGGGAGGCAGGCGTCGAGCGGCGGGCCGTCGGCCCCGAGGTTGAGGTCGGCCCCGATTACCACTGGCGCGCCCCCGCTGCGCGCCCGCAGCTCCGGGACGACCGTGCGGGACAGGTGCCGGCACTGGCCCTCCGCGACCTCGCGCAGGCTGTAGGCCGAGTGCGTGGTGCAGACGGCCAGGGCGGGCGCCACCGCGACGTCGCGGCACAGCCAGGCCCGCTCCTCGGGGTCGGCCGGGTCCTGCACGGGGTGGATGCCCTGGCTGCCCCCCGCCGACGGCGCCCGGGTCACCAGCCCGATGCCGTACTGCCGCCCGTTGAGGCAGCGGTAGCCCTCGCCGGTGCGCGCGTCGCGGGCCGCCTGGAACGAGGCGGTCGCGCCGTCCCCGGGGGCGACCTCGGCGAGCGCGTCGCGGAGCACCGCCAGGTCGTCCTCGCACGCCTCGTTGACCGTCACGAGGTCGGGCGCCTCGGCGCGGACGACGGCGGCGGCCTCGGCGGTGGCCCGGCCCGTGTAGCAGCCGGCGATGCCGCTGCTGCACAGGTTGAGCTGCAGCACGCGCACCGGTGGGGCGGGCGGCGGGGGCGGGGTCGTCGGCAGCGGTGCGGCCGCGGGGGCGGGCGGCGGGGCCGGCGGAGCGGGCGGGTCCGACCCGGCGGCCGGTGCGGCGCAGCCGGCGAGGAGCAGCGCGAGGCACCCCACCACCGCCGCCCGTCGCCACCGGTGGACCGCTGCGTCCCGCCGCACCCCGAGCACCACCCGCCCACGATCCCCGACCGCGCCCGGGACCGCGCGCCGGCGCCGGGATCAGCTGGTCGGACCGCTCGGGGGCCGGTAGCCGACCGGACGGGCCCGCCGCCACGGTGCTCCCGTCCCTCGTCGGCGCACCGACCTGGGGCTCGGTCGTGGCCGAGGTGCGGTCCAGCGGAGGCGCGGTGGCCATGGGGCGCGCGGACGGCCGGCGAGCGCGCCGGGAGCGGCCACTCCGCCACCGCCCGACCGCCCCGCGGTGGCGCCGGCCGGGCCGGCCGGGGTCAGGTCGTGGTGCGGTCCAGCACGAAGATGCCGGGGCGGCCCTCGGTCTCGAACCCGGCGCTGGGGTTGCGGCGCAGCGTCGTCGAGCCGTCGACGCGCAGCTCGCCGGTGCGGTCGTTGCTGACGAAGAAGATCGCGCCGCCGCCCTCCCGGGCGCTGTTGTCCTCGATGACGGTGCCGGCGACGTCGAGCACGAACTGGTTGCCGTCGCAGTAGATGGCGCCGCCGCTGCCGCCGCCCGGGGTGCCGGCGCGGGCGGGGTTGGCGCCCTCCCCGGTGGCCTCGTTGTCGCGGAACACCGAGTTCCGGATCGTCCAGGACACGCCGATGCTCGACAGCGCGCCGCCGTTGGCGCACGACCCGCCCTCGAACGTGCTGTCGCTGACGACCACCGCGCGGTCCTGGTACTGGTCGAACACCCGGATGGCGGCGCCGCCGAGGTCCTGGCCGACCGGGTGGCACCGGTTGCCGGTGAACCGGGAGCCGATGACGGTGAGCTGGCCGCCGCGGGCGAACACCGCTCCACCGCCCTCGGTGCCGGAGCCCGACGCGTTGCCGTCGGCCAGCCCGATGTCCTGCAGGACCAGGTGCGGCTGCTCCTGGTCCTGGCAGTGCGACGTGGTGAAGCCGATCTCGGCGTCGCAGGTGTTCAGGTAGAGGATCCGCCGCTCACCGCCGCCGCTGAGCGTGACGAGGCCGCCGCCGTCGATCACCACGCGGGCCGAGCGGTTGTCCACCTGCGCCGTCTGCTGCATCCGGATGGTCACGGGCGCCGGCCCGCAGGAGAACGTGATGACCCCGCCGGCCGCGACGGCCGCGACCACCGCGGCGGACGTGCAGCTCGCGGGGGTGCCGTCCCCGACGACCCGGTCCGGGTTCGACGTGTCCACCGGCCGACCGGCCGCGGGCACGGCCGCGCCGCCCCCGGGGTTGCCCGCCTCCACGGTCCGGCCGGCCGCAGCCGGCGGCCCGGCGGCGCGCGTCTCCCCCCCGGTGGCGGCGCGCGTCCCGCCGGCCGCGGTGCCCGTCTCCGCGGCGGCGCGCGTCTGCTCGGCGGCGGTCGTCGCGGCGGCGGCCTCGGCCGCCCGCAGCAGGGGCGCGGGCGGGGGCGGTGCGTCGTCCGGGACGGCGGGCGCGAGCACGACGGGCAGCAGGCCGGGGTCCGGGAGGGCGCTCAGCGGCGGCGCGGGGGGCGGGCCACCGCATCCCGTCAGCACCAGGACGGCGGCGGCCAGGACGGCGGCGGGGAGCACCAGACGGGCGGGCACGGTGGCAGGTTAGAGGCGTCCGGGGTACCTGAGGACGCGACCGGGTCGCTCTCAGCCCGGATCGGCGACGGTGCGTGACGAACGGAGCTGATCCTGGCCCTCGGATGGTCCGAACGGGGGGCGACGCGGCCGCCCGGCGCTGCGAGGATGTCGGTCCCATGGCGACCGACGACGACGTCCCCGCCGACGCTCCCCCCGGCGACCGGATCGGCCAGACCGGAGCGCGGTTCCGGCCGCGCTCCACCGACGACGGCGCACGCCCGCCGTCGGCCTCCGGCCGCTTCGAGACCGCCCTGCGCGGCTACTCCCGCCGCGACGTCGACGCGCACCTGGCCCGGCTGGAGGACCGCATCCGGGTGCTGGAGGACGCGGTGCGCCACAGCGACCAGCGCCGCCTCGCCGTCGAGTCGCACGCCGCCCTGCTGGAGGCGGAGCTGAGCGCCGCCCGCGCGGAGCGGCCGCAGCGCCCCGTCGAGCAGCTCGAGCAGGGCTCCGTGGCCGACGGCCTGCTGCGGCAGGCCCGCCGCGAGGCCGCCCGCGTGCGGGTCGAGGCGGCGGACGCGGCCCGCCGGCTGCTGGAGGACGCCCAGGCCGAGGCGGCCCGCACCCGGGACCGGGCCGAGCGGGCCGCGGCGGACTGGACGGCGCGCGTCGAGCAGCACCTCACCCGGCGCCTCGCCGAGGTGGAGGCGGAGCGGCTGCCGGACTCCCCCGGTCCGTGAGCGCAGCCCGGCTCCCCCTGCCCGCCCGCCGGCGGTGATCGCGGTCCACCGCGCGCTGCGACCCTCCGCGGGGGCGCAGCGCGCATCCCGTCGCGATCACCGCGTCGAGGGCGGCGGTCACGCGTGGCTCGGCGCGCCCACCCCGGCGGCGACGGGCAGGGCCGTGAGCCCGCGCAGGACCGAGCCCGGGCGGTGGCGGGGCGGGCCGGTGCGGCGCAGGTGCGGGAACCGGGCCGCCACCGCCCGCAGCGCCACCTCCCCCTCGGCCCGGGCCAGCGCGGCGCCCAGGCAGTAGTGGGCCCCACCGGAGAACGCGAGGTGCTCCCCCGCGCCCTCCCGGGTGATGGAGAAGCGGTGCGGGTCGGGGAAGACGTCCGGGTCGCGGTTGGCCGCGCCGATCAGCAGCACGACCACGCTGCCCGCGGGCAGCCGCACACCGGCCAGCTCCACGTCCTCGCGGGCCACGCGGCTGGTGGCCTGCACCGGCGACTGGTGGCGCAGCACCTCCTCGACCGCGCCCGCGGCGAGGTCCGGGTCGGCGACGAGGGCGGCCCACTGGTCGGGGTGGTCGAGCAGCCGGTCCACGGCGCTGCCGATGAGGTTGACGGTGGTCTCGAAGCCCGCGACGAGCAGCAGCTGGCACAGCGAGGTCAGCTCCGCGGCGGTGAGCGCGCCCCCGTCGTGGGCGGTGACCAGGCTGCTCACCAGGTCGTCGCGGGGCTCGGCGCGACGGCGGCGGACGAGGTCGGTGAACAGCAGCTCCAGGTCGGCGGCCGCCGCGGCCAGCTCGCGGGCCTGCCGGGCCGAGGTGACCCCGGAGAGCGCCTGGCCGATCGCCCGACCCCAGCGGGCGAACGTCGCGTGGTCGACGGTGTCGACGCCGAGCAGGTCGGTGATGACGGTGATCGGCAGCGGCCAGGCGAACTGCTCGACCAGGTCGGCGCCGGACGGGTCGAGGTCGTCGAGGAGCCGCTCCGCCACCGCCTCCATCCGCCCCCGGTAGGCCGCCATCAGCCGCGGCCGGAACGCGTGCGCGGCCAGCTTGCGCAGCCTCGGGTGGTCCGGCGGGTCCAGCTCCAGCAGGGACAGGTCGATCAGCGCGCCCTCCCCCGGGGCCTCGACGCCGAATCGCGGGTCGCGCAGCACCGACCGGCACAGCCCGTGCCCCGTCGCCGTCCACAGACCCATCCGGCTGCGCACCAGCGGGCCCCGGGCGCGCAGCCGCTCGTACACCGGGAACGGGTCGGCCGCGCGGTCGCCCAGCACGACCGTCGCGGTGTCGTCACCGCGCAGGCTCCACCAGCGCAGCGCCGCCCGCTGCGCCCGCAGGCGCACGTCCAGCCGCAGGTCCTCGGTCCACCCCACCGCTCCCACCCCATCCGCTCCCGACGCGCTTTGAGACAACTCTGTCTCAAGAGTGCCAGAGGCGTCTCGCGTCCGCTACCGTCGGCGCGTGCGGACCACGGCCGAGGGCGTGCTCGACGCCGTCACCCCCCTGCTGGCGCGGGACGCGTCGGCCTCCACGACGGCCATCGCCCGCGCCGCCGGGATCAGCCGGGCCACGCTGAACCGGCACTTCAGCGACCGCGACGCGCTGGTCCGGGCCCTGCTCGCGCGGTGCGTGGACCGGGTGGTGAGCGCGCTCGACCGCGGCGCCGAGCGGGCCCGCGCCGGCGAGCCCCTCGTCGCCGCGCTCGTCGAGGAGGTGCTCCCCGAGGCGCAGGCCTTCCTGTTCCTCAGCGCCCAGCCCGCCGCCTACTCCGAGGAGGCCGACCGCATCTACGAGGGCATCACCCGGCGCCTGGACGCGATGGTCGCGGACGCCCAGCGCGCCGGACAGCTGCGCGCCGACCTCCCCGCGCGCTGGATCTCCGACGTCCTGCACGTCCTGCCCGCCGTCGGCGCGGAGTCGCTGCGGCAGGGGCGGATCGCCGGCCGCGACGCCGTCGCGTTCGTCACCGAGGCGGCGCTGCACGGGGTCGGCCCGCGCCGCTGAGACGTGGCGCACCGCTCGTCGTGGCGGGTCACGTCTCGGTCACGCCGGTGTCAGCCCCCGTCGGACCGGACACCCTCCGGCCGATCCCGCCGCTCGGCGGGACGCGGCACGAGGCACGACGAGGAGGGACGACATGTCCGCAGACGCAGGATCCAGCGCCATGAGGTCGGGCGCCAGCTCGGCGGCCGACCCCGACGGGGCGCACGCCCTGTCCACTGGGGACCGGTGGTCCGACCACGACACGAGGGCGACGACGGGCGATGTGCGGCACGACCGCATCCGCTGGGGCGCCGTCTGGACCGGCGTGCTCACGACGATCTCGCTCTACATCGTCCTGCAGCTGCTGTTCAACGCCCTGGGCTGGCTCGACCTGGGCAACGAGGGCAGCGGCACGACCCGCGCCGTGGTGAGCGGCGTGCTCGCCCTGGTCGCCTTCTTCCTCGGTGGGATGGCCGCCGGGGCGTCGGCGCTGTGGCGGCGCGCCAACGACGGCATGATCAACGCTGTGGTCATGTGGGCCGCCACCGTGGTGGCCCTCCTGCTCCTGGCCGTCGTCGGTGGCGGCGCGCTGGCGGGCTCGCTCGCCGACGTGGTCGCGCAGAACGTCGACGCGCAGGGCGCGGCTGCGGGCATCGACCCCGCCCAGGCCGCCGAGACGGCGCGGCAGAGCGCCGGATGGGCCGCGCTGGCCCTCGGGCTCACCGTGGTCGCGAGCGCGCTGGGTGGTTCGATCGGCGCCAAGATGTGGCCGGGCAAGGGCGAGCGGGCCGCCGACCGCCGCTGAGCGCGGAACCGGAGGTCAGGCCGTGCGCCAGCGCAGCAGCACCCGCGCCAGCTCCGGCCCCGCGTCCTCCTGCACGAAGTGCCCGGCTCCTGCGACCGTCGTGTGCGGCTGGTCGCGGGTGCCGGGCACGCGCGCGAGGAACGCCCGCTCGGCGCCGGCGGTGATCGGGTCGCCGTCGCTGTAGGCGCACAGGAACGGCAGCTCCAGCCCGGAGAGCACCGCCCAGGCCCGCACGTTCTCCGCCGCACCGGGCGCGTCCGGGGACTGCGGGATCAATCCGGGCAGGGCGCGCGGCCCGGCCTTGTGCTCCGGGGTCGGGAACGGCGCGTCGTAGGCCGCGACGACCTCCGGCGGCAGGGGCCGGGCGCACCCGCTCGCCACGAGCTGCCCCACGGGCAGGTCGGGCGTCGCGCGGACGAACGCGTGGAAGCCCTGCCACACCTCCCCCATCGGGGTGCTGCCGTCGGGCAGCCCGGTGTTGGACGCGCACACCGCGGCGAAGCGCTCCGGGTGCTCGGCGACCAGCCGCAGGCCGAGCAGGCCGCCCCAGTCCTGGCAGAACAGGGTGACGCCGGCGAGGTCGAGGCCGTCGAACAGCGCCGACCGCAGCCACTCGACGTGCGCGGCGTAGCTGTGCGCCGCCTCGTCGACCGGCTTGTCCGAGCGGCCGAAGCCGATCAGGTCGGGCGCGACGACGCGCAGTCCGGCGTCGAGCAGGACCGGCGCCATGGTCCGGTAGAGGTAGGACCAGGTCGGCTCGCCGTGCAGCAGCAGCACCACCGGTGCGTCGCGCGGCCCCTCGTCGAGCACCGCCATGCGCAGCCCGTCGCCGGTGGTGACCGTCCGGGGCGGGGGCAGGGCCGCGGGCAGGCCCGCGAAGCGCGACTCGTCGGTGTGCAGCACGTCCCGCAGCGTCATCCGATACTTCTATCACCTCACCTGTCCCGGGCGACAGGGCTCGTTAGTCTGCGGGCGTGACGGAGGCCGACACCCGCCGCCGCGGGGACCGGCGCACCACCCGGCAGCGGCTGCTCGCCAGCGCCGTCCGGCTGCTGCGCGAGGAGGGCGAGGCCGCGGTGTCCACCACCCGCCTCACCCAGGAGGTGGGCATCGTCCAGTCGGGCTTCTACAGCCACTTCCCCTCCGTCGACGCCTGCCTGGCCGAGGCCGCGGCGCTGGTCGTGGCCGAGATCCGCGAGCCGGTGCGGCAGTGGATGGACGAGCTGCGCCACCAGGAGTCCGACGCGCCCGCGCTGGTGCTGGAGCGCACCGCGGCCCACTTCGGCCGGGTGCTGGGGATCCTGGAGCCGCGCCGGCCCTTCCTCGACCTCATGGAGCGCTACCGGCGGGCCCCCGGTCCCGTCGGCGCCGCGCTGGCCGCCGTGCACGCCGAGATCGTGGGCGACGTGCGCGCCTACCTGGTCCGGCTGTGGGAGCGCGACGGGCTCCCCGTCGGTCCGCCGCAGGCGGAGCGGATCGACCTGGTGGCGGCCCTGGTCGTCACGCTCGTGGTGGCCGCGGCCGACGTGCTGGGCCGCGACCCCGGCCGGCGCCGCGAGGACGCCGCCCGCGCGCTGGCGGTGGCGGTGAACCCGCTGGTCGGCGACGCCATGGACGCCGCCCGCCGCGCGGTGGACCGCTAGCCGCGCCCCTTCGTCGAGGCGGGCAGCGCGGCGAGGTCGGCCTCGGGCTCGCCCCCGGCCGTGAGCAGCCGTCGACCTCCTGGTGGGTGTCGGTCAGCTGCGTCAATGCCGCGACGGGACGGGGCGACCGAGACAGGATCGTGACCGTCGCGGGTGAACAGGGGCCCCGCGCGCCCCGTGTGGGGATCATGACCGCCGCCGCGCCGGCCTCATCCGCCCTCCGCATGCCCGCGCTGCGCCCGCCCCTGCCGCCCGGGCCGCCCCCGGCGGACGTGCGGGCGGCCGTCGCGGGTGACCGGGACGCCACGGCGCGGCTGCTGGGCGCGGTCCTACCGCTCGTCCTGCGCTACTGCCGCACCCGGCTGCCCCAGGGCACTGCGGAGTCGGCCGAGGACGTCGCGCAGGACGTGTGCGTCGCGCTCCTGGTCCGCCTGCCGCACTACGTCGAGCGCGGGCTGCCGTTCATGGCCTTCGTGCACCGCGTGGCGGCCAACCACGTCGTCGACGCGCACCGCCGTGCCGCCCGGGCCCGGCGGCACCCGCCGGACTCCGCGGTGTCGCTGCCCGGTCCGCCCGCCGACGCGCTGCCGGGGATCGACGGCGAGCGGGCGCTGCGGCGCGCCCTGGCCCGGCTGCCGGCCACCCCGCGGACGGTGCTCGTGCTCCGCGTCGCCTTCGGGCTGCCCGTCGGCCACGTCGCCGAGGCGCTGGGCATGTCCCCCGGTGCGGTGCGCGTGGCGCAGCACCGGGCGCTGGCGCGGCTGCGCGCCGACGCCGAGCTCGCGGTGCCCGACGGCGCCCCGGAGGCCCGCCCCGACGGCTGACCCGGCTCACCCGCGCCGGTCCATCCGCAGTACGACGAGCATGTGGGGCACGGTGAGGGCGAGCAGGACCAGCAGCGTGCCGCCGATCGCCTGCGCGGGGTCGTCGGCGGCGGCCGTGGCGACCAGCAGGGCGGCGAGCGCGGCGACGGCGGCGAGCGTCGGCCAGGCGGCGAGGCGGGCCAGCGCGCGCACCGCGGCGCCCGGGCGTCCCGCGGCGAGCAGTCCGGCGGACCGCGGGTCGACGGTCAGCAGCCGGGCGCAGTGGCGCAGGGAGTGCCACGCGCCGAACCACACCGCGAAGGCGACCAGCGGCGGGGCGAGCAGGCCCAGGGCCCCCACGAGCGCGACGTCCAGGACGACCGCGCGCCGGCCGGCGCGGGCGGCGGCCACGACCGCCACCACGGCGGCCAGGAGCCAGGTGCCGGCGATCGCGGCCCGCACCGCGCCGCTCCCGAGCAGCACCCCGAGCTCGGGTGACATCGAGGCGGCGACGGCCACGAGGTCGTCGCCCGCCCGGGCGAGCGGCAGCAGGAGCGCACCCGTGCCCGCCACCCCGATCGCGACGGCGGCGACCCGGCCGGGCCGCCAGCCCGTCGTCGCGCGCACGACCTCGAGCTCGCCGAGGCCGAAGTGGGCCAGGCTGAGCGCCAGCACCGCCGCCAGCGCGAGCGGCCCGGCGAGCACCAGCAGCGCCCAGGTCACCAGCGCCGTGCCCGCGTAGGCCAGGGCGACCAGCGGCGCGGGCAGACGGGTGAGGGCGGCCGCCAGGCGGTGGTCGACCGCGCCGTGCGGCAGCCCGGCCAGCAGGCCGGCGCCGACGAGCACCAGCGCGGCGGCGCCCGCCGCGGCGGGGGGCAGCGCGGTGAGGACGAGACCGGCGACCGCGGCGCCCCCGACGAGGAGGCGCGACCAGCGCGCCCCGGCGTCGAGCACGCTCGTGCGCCACGTGACGGGGTCGACGCCGACAGCCATGAGCGGAGTATCGGACCGCCCCGGCGGCACCGCGCGACGATCAGGTCCCAACGGGTGAATCAAACGGTTCAAACGTTGTTCAACGCGCCGTGGTCATCAGCCGGTCGCACACTGTCGCTGCACCCACGATCGGCTGCTTCGAGACCCAGGACCGCAGGTCAGGGGTCTGTTCCGTGCTGCCGCCGACCGGTTGGGGGTGCGTCATCGACCGCCTCGGAGGCACGGAGTGATACCCGAAGAGCTGACCCAGGGTCAGTACTACACCGTCTACAACATGCTGTCGCTGGTGATCGCTTCGCAGCTGTTCACCGCGCTGTACCTGCTGGTCGTCCAGCCGCGGGTGCTGCCGCGGTACCGGCAGGCGCTCGTGATCTCGGCGGTGGTGTGCGGCATCGCCGCCTACCACTACTTCCGGATCTTCGACTCGTTCCGGGAGGCCTTCGTCACCGACGCGATCGGCGGCCGCGGGATCTACACGCAGGCGCCGGGCGCGTCCTTCAACGAGGGCTACCGGTACGTGGACTGGCTGCTCACCGTGCCGCTGCTGCTCGTGGAGCTCGTCGTCGTCCTCGCGCTGGCCAAGAAGCTGCAGGCGTCCCTGCTGTGGCGGCTGATCCCCGCCTCCGCGGCCATGATCATCCTCGGGTACCCCGGCGAGATCAGCGGGGACGACCTCACCCGCACGGTGTGGGGCCTGCTGTCGACGATCCCGTTCCTCTACATCCTCTACGTGCTGTTCGTGGAGCTGACCAGGTCGCTGGACCGCCAGCCCGCGGCGGTGCGCGGCACGGTGTCGCGGCTGCGGCTCCTGCTCATCGCCACCTGGGGCGTGTACCCGATCGCCTACCTCCTGCCCATCATCGGGATCGGCGGTGCCGACGCCTGGGTGGCCATGCAGGCCGGGTACTCGATCGCCGACATCCTGGCCAAGGCGCTCTACGGCCTGCTCATCTACAAGATCGCGCGGCTCAAGTCCTTCGTCGACGACCCGGAGTTCGCGGCCGTCGAGGACGCGCACGACGAGCCGGGCGACGACCGCGACCGCGACCGGAGGACCCAGCCGGGCTCGACCGCCGGCTCGGCCATGGCCTGACCCGCCCGTCCTGACCAGCACGTCCGCGCCCGCCGGAGCCCGTCGCTCCGGCGGGCGCGGACGCTTCCGAACGGTGCACGCGCACCCGCCTTACCACACCCCGTCGGAGCCACATCGAGCACCCCCCGTCAAGCCGGAGGAGCGGATTGACTCCAAGCGGTTGATGTTGCTTGTCCGCGACCTCCGAACGAGCGATCATGAGTGGGCCACCGTCCGGGTCGGTCCGGGTACGGAGCGTCACATCCGCACACGACTGCGAGGGGTGCCCCGTGTCCGCACACGACGAGTCCGGCGACTACGGCTACGACCTGGCCCACGAGATCCGCACCGCCCTGCAGGCCCCGGTGCGCCGCCGCACGGCGCGGCCGATCACCGGTCCGTTCGGGCCGGAGAGCGACCTGGACGGCGGTGACCTGGGCTACGACCAGGCCCACGACCGCTGACGGGCCGGCGCCGGTCCTGGCAGGATCGAGCGGGTGACGACTCCCACCCGCAGCGGCCTGGACCTGCGCTGGGTCGATCCGGCGGTCCGCCCGCAGGACGACCTGTTCGCCCACGTCAACGGCCGCTGGCTGGCCACCCACGTGATCCCCGACGACCGGGCGCAGGACGGCGCGTTCCGGGTGCTGCGCGACCGGGCCGAGGCCGACGTCCGCGCGATCGTCGAGGAGGCCGACGGGCAGATCGCGGACCTGTACGCCTCCTTCATGGACGTCGAGCGGATCGAGGCGCTCGGCGTCGCGCCCCTGACCCCGCTGCTGGACGAGATCGCGGCGGCGCCCGACCGCGCCGCGCTGGCCGGCGTGCTGGGCCGCCGCCAGCGGGAGGGGCGGGCGTCGCTGTTCGGTGCGTTCGTCGCCACCGACGCCAAGGACTCCTCCCGCTACCTGGTGCACCTCAACCAGTCCGGGCTCGGGCTGCCCGACGAGTCCTACTACCGCGAGGACGCCTACGCGGAGATCCGCACCGAGTACCTGGCGCACCTGCGCCGCCTGGCCGCGCTCGTCGGCCTGCCGGAGTCGCACGCCGACACCGCCGTGGAGCTGGAGACGGCCCTGGCCGCCGTGTCCTGGGACCGCGTCACCAACCGCGACGCCGAGAAGACCTACACCCTGCTGACCGACGAGGCGCTGCGCACCGCGGCGCCCGGGTTCGACTGGTCGCCCTGGCTGGCCGGGCTGCAGGCCCCCGACGGCGCCGTCGACGAGCTCGTGGTGCGCCAGCCGGGCTTCGTCACCGTGGCGGCGGAGCTGTGGGCGCAGCGCCCGCTGGAGCACTGGAAGGCCTGGCTCGCGCTGCGCGTCGCCGCCACCTGCTCGGACTACCTGCACGACGCCGTCGTCCAGGAGGACTTCGCGTTCCACGGCCGCACCCTGTCGGGCACGCCCGAGCTGCGGGAGCGCTGGAAGCGCGGCGTCGCGTTCGTCGAGGGCGCCGTCGGTGAGGCCGTCGGCCGCGTCTACGTGGAGCGGCACTTCCCGCCGGCGGCGAAGGAGCGGATGGCCGAGCTCGTCGCGAACCTGGTGGAGGCCTACCGCCGCAGCATCTCCGAGCTGGACTGGATGGGTCCGGCGACGCGCGAGCGGGCGCTGGAGAAGCTGGCCCGCTTCACGCCGAAGATCGGCTACCCGGACGTCTGGAAGGACTACTCCGACCTGGAGGTGCGCCGCGACGACCTGCTGGGCAACGCCGGGCGCGCCGCGGGCTGGTACACCGCCACGCAGCTGGCGAAGATCGGGCAGCCGGTCGACCGGGACGAGTGGCTGATGACGCCGCAGACGGTGAACGCCTACTACCACCCGCGGATGAACGAGATCGTCTTCCCGGCGGCGATCCTGCAGCCGCCGTTCTTCGACCCCGAGGCCGACGACGCCGCCAACTACGGCGGCATCGGCGCGGTGATCGGGCACGAGATCGGCCACGGCTTCGACGACCAGGGCAGCCGCTACGACGGCGACGGCACCATGACCGACTGGTGGACCCCGGAGGACCGCGCGGAGTTCGACCGGCGCTCCAAGGCCCTGATCGAGCAGTACGACGCGCTCTCCCCCGCCGGCCTGCCCGAGCACCGGGTCAACGGCGCGCTCACCGTCGGCGAGAACATCGGCGACCTCGGCGGGCTGACGATCGCGCTCAAGGCGTACCGCATCGCCACCGAGGGCACCGAGCCGCCGGTGCTGGACGGGTTCACCGGCGTCCAGCGCGTCCTGGTCGGGTGGGCCCAGGTGTGGCGGGCGGTCACGCGCGAGGCCGAGGCCGTGCGCCGGCTCGCGGTCGACCCGCACTCCCCGCCCGACCTGCGCTGCAACGCCGTCGTCACCAACCTCGACGCGTTCCACGAGGCGTTCGGCGTGCAGGCCGGCGACCGGCTGTTCACCGAGCCGGGGCGGCGCGTGCGGATCTGGTGACACGACGGGGCCCCGCGTCCCCGGCCGGGAGGGCCGGGGGCGCGGGGCCCGCGTGGACGATCAGCTGCTGCTGGTGCCGCTGCTGCTGAGGGCGTGCACCCGCTTGCGGGCGTCCTTGGCGGCCCCCTCGGCCTGGTGGGCGAGCTCCTGGCCCACCACGGTGGCCCGCTCGGCCACGTCCTGGCCGAACTTGGCGGCCTGGGTGGCGACCTGGTCGATCATCCCCGGGGCCTTCGCCTCCAGCTGCGCCTTCTGCTTGGCGAGCACCTTGCGCTGCCGCTCGGCGCGCTTGAGCAGCTCGGCGCGCCGCTTGGCGGCCTGCTTGTCCCAGGCGGCCTGGCGCTTCTCGGCCTGCTTGCGCGCCTTAGCGGCGCGCTTGCCCAGCTCGTCGGTGAGCGAGGAGGCGCGGGCCGACACCGCGGCACCGGCCGCGGGGGCGGCGCCGAGCAGGCCGGCGGCGATGCCGGAGACCGCGCTGGTCGCGCCGTCGGCGGCCGAGCTGACCCGCCCGCCGACGTCGGACGCGGCCCCGCTGACCTTGTCGCCGACGCCCTGGAGGCGCTCGCCGAGGTCGGGGGTGGAGTCGGTCAGGTCGGCCAGCTTCGCCGACGCCAGCTTCGCGGCCCGGCGGCCCTTCCAGCCCAGCGAGGGCTTGCCCTCGGTGTCGGCGGCGGCGATGAGCAGGCCGCCGAGCAGGCCGGCGTTCTTCAGGAACTGGGTCTGCTGCTCGGCCTTGCGCTGGGGGTCGGTCTCCTCCCAGAACCGGTGCGTGGCCAGCGTGGTCGGCACCATCGAGGCGGCCAGCGCGGTGGAGGCCAGCCGCGGGAACTTCCCCAGCGCCAGCAGCGTGCCGGCGGCGACCTTCACGCCGGCGTCGATCTGCACGAGGGTGAGGTCGTCGGGCCGCTGCTCGATGGGCGCCACCTCGACGACCTTGTCGACGGCCGGGGCCACCGCGTCGAGCACCGGACGGGCGGCCGCGACGTGACCCTGCGGAGAGCGCAGGGTGTTGATCCCGCTCTGGATGAACAGGGCGGCCAGCAGGGGTCGGGCTACGCGTCGAAGGAGCATGCGGTGGCCGTTCCCCCTGGGCCCGCGCGCGAAACCCGGTGGCAGGATCAGCGCCATGCGACGGGCGATCGGTCTGGACATCGGCGGTACCAAGATCGCGGGAGGCGTCGTCGACGAGTCGGGCGCCGTGCTCGTCGAGATCACCGAACCGACCCCGGAGCACTCCGACGCGGCGCAGGTGCAGCCGGTGCTGCTCGACATCGTGGAGCGGCTGCGCACGCAGCACGCCGACGTCGAGGCGATCGGCGTGGGCGCGGCGGGGATCGTCGAGTGGCCCGCCGGGCGGATGGTGTGGGCGCCGAACAACGCCTACCACGACTGGCCGGTGCGCGAGCAGCTCGAGGCCGCCACCGGCCTGCCCGCCGTCGTCGACAACGACGCGAACGTGGCCGTGCTGGCCGAGGCGCGGCTGGGCGAGCGCCGCTACGACGACCTCGTCCTCATCACCGTCGGCACGGGCATCGGGGGCGGGCTCGTGCTCGGGGGGCGGATCTACCGCGGCCCGACCGGGCGCGGCGCCGAGCTGGGCCACATCGTCCTCGACCCGGACGGGCCGGAGTGCGGCTGCGGCAACCACGGCTGCTTCGAGGCGTACGCCTCGGGCACCGCGCTGACGCGGATGGGGCGGGAGGCCGCCGCCGACGACCCGCAGGGCGCCATCGCGCGGCTGGGTGCGGGCCGCGAGGTGACCGGCCAGGACGTCACGGCCGCCGCCCAGCAGGGCGACCCCGTGGCTCGCGGGCTGTTCGAGCGGCTGGGCCGCTGGCTCGGCGTCGGGATCGCCTCGCTGGCCAACGTCTTCGAGCTCGACGCGGTGGCCGTCGGGGGCGGCCTGGTGGAGACCGGGGACCTGCTGCTGGAGCCGGCCCGCCGGGCCGCGCGCGAGTTCGCCTACGCCCCGCAGGCCCGGGCCGTGGTGCCGATCCTGCCCGCCACGTTCGGCAGCGACGCCGGGATGGTCGGCGCCGCGCTGCTGGCCCTGGAGGAGACGACGCTCACACACCGGCCCGCCACTGGCTAGTGTGGCGGACGTGCTCGTCCTCGGTCCCGTCCTGCGCCACGTCGGCGAGTCCACCGCGCAGGTCTGGGTGCAGACCGATCGGGCGGCCACCGTCACCGTCCTCGGCTGCTCCGCGCGCACCTTCGAGGTCGCGGGGCACCACTACGCGCTCGTCGGCGTCACCGGCCTGGAGCCCGACGCCACCGTGCCCTACACCGTCGAGGTCGACGGCGAGGAGTCCTGGCCGCTGCCCGGGAGCCCGTACCCCGACAGCGTGATCCGCACGAGGGGGCCGAGGGCGGCCGGCCGGCACCGGATCGTGTTCGGCTCCTGCCGCTACGCCAAGGTCGACGACCGCAGGCTCACGGCCAAGCTCGGCATCGACGCGCTCGACGCCTACGCGGTGCGGATGGCCGGCCGGCCGCACGACGAGTGGGCCGACGCGCTGCTGCTGCTCGGCGACCAGGTGTACGCCGACGAGCTCACCCCGAAGGTGCGCCGCCAGATCGCCGGGAAGCGGGACAGGCACCCGGAGTGGCCCGACGACGAGATCGTCGGCTACGACGAGTACGCGGGGCTCTACCGCAACTCGTGGGCCGACCCGGAGATCCGCTGGATCATGTCGACCGTGCCCACGGCGATGATCTTCGACGACCACGACGTGCGCGACGACTGGAACACCTCCGCCGCGTGGCGCGACGAGATGCGCGCGACGAGCTGGTGGCGCGAGCGGATCCGGTCCGGGCTCGCGTCCTACTGGGTCTACCAGCACCTGGGCAACCTGCCGCCCGAGGAGCTGGCGACCGACCCGGACGCCCAGCGGATCCTCGGCGCCGAGGGCGACGTGTGGCCGCTGCTGGTCGAGCTGGCCGACCGCGCCGACGCCGAGACCGACGGGGCGAAGGGCGTCCGGTTCAGCTTCCGCTGGGACCTGGGCTGCAGCCGCTTCGTCATGATCGACTCCCGGAACGGGCGCATCCTCGACGACGGCCAGCACCTCATGCTCGGCGACAGCGAGTTCGACTGGGTCGAGTCCGCCGTGCACGCACCCGGTCCGACGGGCGGCAGCGTCGACCACATCGTGATCGGCACGTCGCTGCCGTGGCTGCTGCCGCACGCGATCGGCGAGCTGCAGACCGTCAACGAGGTGGCCGCCGCCCGCCCGGGCCGCCGCGGGCAGCTCGCCGAGGCGATCCGCCAGGGCGCCGACCTCGAGCACTGGCCCGCCTTCCGCGAGTCCTTCGACCGGCTGACCCACATGATCGAGCGGGCGGCCGCGGGCGGCGCCGCCACGGTCAACGTGCTGTCCGGGGACGTCCACCACAGCTACGCGGCCCGCGCGGACCTGCCCTCGCGCCCGGCCGCGGCCGTCCACCAGCTCACGTGCTCGCCGGTGCACAACCACGTGCCGTGGTTCGTCAAGCCGGGGTTCCGGTTCGGCTGGTCCGGGGTCATGCGGCGGTGGTCGGAGCGCTGGGCGCGCCGGCTCGGCGCGCCGGACAAGCCGGTCGACTGGGAGAAGGTCGCCGGGCCCCTGTTCGGCAACACCATCGCCACCCTGTCGGTGTCGGGCCGCGACGCCGAGGTCGTGTTCGAGCAGCCGGTGTCCGCCTCCACCCTCGTCGAGCGGTCCCGGCTGCCGCTGACGCCGCCCGTGAGCGGGAACGGCGGCCGGGGCAGCCACATCCGCGCACGAGCACCGGAGGTGCAGGCGTGACCGAGCCCCGGCGAGGGCGCGCGGGCAGCTCCGGTGCCCCCTCGGCGATCGCCGGCCACACCGTCGTGCTGCGGCCCGTCACGGCGGCGCACGTGCCCGACATCCTCGCCGTGGTCACCCACCCCGACGTCGCGAAGTGGTGGGGCGGCTACGACCTCGCCCGCGTCCGCCGCGAGCTGCTCGGGCCGCAGGGCTACGCCATCGAGCAGCACGGCCGGGTCGTGGGCGTGATCCTGCACTACGAGCACGACGACCCCGACCACCGCCACGCCTCCATCGACCTGGCCCTGCACCCGGACGCCCAGGGCCGGGGTCTGGGCGCCGACGCCGTGCGCACCCTCGCCCGCCACCTCGTCGACGTCCGGGGCCACCACCGGCTGACCATCGACCCGAGCGTGGACAACGAGGGCGCCGTGCGCTGCTACACCCGCGTCGGCTTCCGCCGGGTCGGGGTGATGCGCCGCTACGAGCGCGCCCCCGACGGCACGTGGAAGGACGGCCTGCTCATGGAGCTGCTGGCGGAGGACCTGCACTGAGGGGCGACCCCTAGAAGACCGTCCGCTCCAGCCAGCCGCGCCAGACCCCCGCGTCGCCGAACACCTGCAGGCGCCCGTCGTCGCCGGGGAGGCGGCGGTGCAGCGCGAGCAGCAGGTCCGACGCGGTGCCGCGCACGGCGGCGGTGCCCTTGCCGTGCCCGTGCTCCCACGTCGTGGCGCCACCGGCGGCGCGGGCCGTCCACTCCCCCGCTGCGTGGTCGGTGGCGTGCAGGTGCAGGGACGCGCCGTCGTCGAGGGGCGGGGCGCCGTCCGTCCGCGCCGTGACGACGTCGAGGAGGTCGTCGACGCCGTCGGCCGCCACGTCCGGCGCGAGTGCGGGGTCGCCGCCGGCGGCGAGCCGGGCGTCGGCCAGGTGGACCGTCGCCTCGTGCAGCCGCCGGCGCACCCACCACGCCGCGGGGCGCGTCCCGAGGAAGGTCCACACCGGCTTGTCCGGATCGGCGGCGACGGCGTCGAGGAGCAGGCGCGGGCTCTGCGCCAGCCAGGCCCGCGCATCCGGGCCGGGGCGCCCGTCGGGGACGGCCCGGAACTCCAGCGGCGCCCCGGTGCGGACGATCTCCGCGGCCCAGCGGTCGCCGCGGCCGACGTGGGTCAGCAGGTTCGCGACGGTCCAGCCCGGGCAGGCGGCGACGGGGAGGTCAGGGTCGGCCCCCAGCACGGCGTCGGCGAGGAGGGCGTTGTGCTCGACGAGAGCCGCGTCACGTTCCACGCCGTTCACGCTAGCGCCGGTTGTCCGTTCCCCCGACGGGGTAGGACAGGCTCATGCCGCCCTCAGCCCGAGACTGGACGGTCCCCGCACCGCTGCGCGCCCTGCTCTGGTGGCCCGCGCTGTCGTTCGTGATCGTGCTGGTCGCCCCCGACCTGGCCGCCGGCGCCATCGCCGCTGCCGGCTTCGTCCTCGCCGCGCTCGGCGCGGTGCTCGCCCGGCTGCGCCCCGACGTGCCGGTCCGGGAGGTCGCGGAAGCGGCCTCGACGGCCCGCACCGCGTAACCGATCCCTCCCCGGCGACGAGTGGTCAGCGGGGCCCTCCGTGAGGCAGGGTGGCCCCGTCACCGTCGAGGGGGGAACGTGGCACGTCGTCCGTCCGCCGGTCCGCTCCGGGCCGCCGCCACCGCGACCGTCGGTCTCGGGGCACTGCTCGCGGTGCTGACCGGGCCGACCCCGCCGGTGCCGGCCGCGACGCCCGCCGCCGGGACCGCTCCGGCCGTTCCCGCCGCACCCGTCGCGGCTCCGGCCCTGTACGGACCCTTCGTGCCCGGCCGCCCGGACGCGGCGGCCACCGCCGCTGGCGCGCCCGTCACCGAGCCGGTGCCGCCCCTGGTCGCCGGGCCGGTGGTGGCCGCGGGCGGGGGCGCCCTCCCGGTCCGCGTGCGGCTCGCCTACGAGCGCGCGGCGGGTGCCGTCGACCCCGCCTGCGGCCTGCAGTGGTCGCTGCTGGCCGGCATCGGGCACGTGGAGTCCGGCCACGCCCGCGCCGGACGCCTCGACGCGGCCGGGCGCACCACGACGCCGATCATCGGACTGCCGCTGGACGGCGGCCCCGGCGTCCGCGCCATCACCGACAGCGACGACGGGCGCTACGACGGCGACACGGTGTGGGACCGCGCCGTGGGCCCGATGCAGTTCATCCCCGGCACCTGGGCCGCCTACGGCGCGGACGGCGACGGCGACGGCGCCGCCGACCCGCACCAGATCGACGACGCCACCCTCGCCGCGGCCCGCTACCTCTGCGCGGGCGGGGCCGACCTCACCACCGCCGGCGGGGCCCGGTCGGCGGTGCTGCGCTACAACCTCTCCGCCTCCTACGCCGACCGCGTCCTGCTGCTGGCGCAGGCCTACCGCACGGGGCAGCCGGTCGGCCCGCTGCCGACGATCGGGGCCACCCCCAACGGGTCGGCCGGGGACGGCGGCACCGCGTCCGCCCTCGCGGCGGCCCCCGCCGGCCCGCCGGCGGTCGGGTCGCTGCCGGTCGGGTCGCTGCCGGTCGGGCCGCCACCGGTCGAGCCGCTGCCCGCCCAGCCGCTGCCCGTCCTGCCGCTGCCGGTCGAGCCGCCCCCGCCGGCCGCGGTCGCGCCGCCCGCCCCGGAGACGGCACCCCCGGCCGTGACCCCGCCCCCGGTCGCGCCCCCGCCGGTCACCGCACCCCCCACCACGACGCCGCCGGTCGCCGGGCCGACGACCACCCCGCCGCCCGCCACGACACCCCCGGCGGCCCCGCCGACCAGCACGGTCGCGCCCACCACCCCGCCCCCGGCCACCACCCCGCCCGCGACGACCCGGGCGACCACCACCGCGCCGCCGGCCGCGACCACGTCCGGGCCCACCAGCACCACGCGGACGGCGGCGTCGTCCGACGCGGCCACCACCGCGCCCGCCGACGCCACCTGCGACCCGGCCGACCCCGCTCCGACCACCCCGCCCTGCCCCGCCCCCTGAACGGGGTCGCGCACGTCACCCTGCCCGGGCCCGCCCCCAGATAGTAGGATGTCCTACTAACTGGCAGCGGCGAGAGGACCCGGGATGACCGAGCGGCCCCAGGCTGAGTTGCACGTCCCCACGCACCCCGTCCGGTTCGTCACGGCGGCGAGCCTGTTCGACGGGCACGACGCCGCGATCAACATCATGCGGCGGATCCTGCAGCGCCAGGGCGCCGAGGTCGTGCACCTGGGGCACAACCGCTCGGTCGACGAGGTCGTCGACGCCGCCATCCAGGAGGACGTCCAGGGCGTCGCGATCTCCTCCTACCAGGGCGGGCACGTCGAGTACTTCACCTACCTGGTGGAGCTGCTGCGCGAGCGCGGCGCGGGCCACGTCAAGGTGTACGGCGGCGGCGGCGGGGTGATCGTGCCCAAGGAGATCGCGCTGCTGCACTCCCGGGGCGTCTCCCGCATCTTCTCCCCCGAGGACGGCCAGCGGCTCGGCCTGCCCGGGATGATCAACCTGATGATCCGCGAGTGCGACGTCGACCTCGCCGCCACGCCCCCGGCCTCGCCCGACGGCCTCCACTCCGGCGACGAGGCGTCGATCGCCCGGATGCTGACCCTCGCCGAGGCCGGCCGGCTCCCCGCCGACCTCGACCTCACACCGCGCCGCCCCGTGCCCGTCCTCGGCATCACCGGCACCGGCGGCTCGGGCAAGTCCAGCCTCACCGACGAGCTCGTGCGCCGCTTCCGCCTCGACCAGGAGGACAAGCTCCGCATCGCCGTGCTCGCCGTCGACCCGACGCGCCGCAAGGGCGGCGGCGCGCTGCTCGGCGACCGGATCCGGATGAACAGCCTGGGCGGACCGACCTACTTCCGGTCGATGGCCACGCGCGGCAGCGAGGCCAGCGTGCCCGAGCACCTGGCCGACGCGGTCGCGGTGCTCAAGGCGGCCGGGTTCGACCTGGTGATCGTCGAGACCCCCGGCATCGGCCAGGGCGACGCCGGGATCGTGCCGTTCGTCGACCGCTCGCTGTACGTGATGACACCGGAGTTCGGCGCCGCGTCGCAGCTCGAGAAGATCGACATGCTGGACTTCGCCGACGTCGTCGCGATCAACAAGTTCGAGCGCCGCGGAGCCGAGGACGCCCGCCGCGACGTGGGCCGCCAGCTCGTGCGCAACCGCGAGGCCTTCGGCGCGAGCTGGGAGGACATGCCGGTCTTCGGCACGTCCGCCGCCACGTTCAACGACGACGGCGTCACCGCGCTCTACCAGCACCTGCGCGGCCTCCTGCTGGGCGAGGAGGTCACCGGCCGGCTGCCGCGCACCGACCGGAAGACCTCCTCGGAGCACGCCGCGGTGATCCCGCCGCAGCGCAGCCGCTACCTGTCCGACGTGGCGGCCACCGTCCGCGGCTACCACGAGGAGACCCGCCGGGCCGTCGACGCCGCCCGCGTCCGCCACCACCTGCGCACCGCCCGCGAGCTGGTCGGCGAAGCCGTCGACGCCGAGCTCGCGAAGGCCGAGGCGGCGCTGCCCGCCGACGCCGCCGCGCTGCTGGACGGCTGGCCGCAGGTCGTGGAGGACTACTCCGGCGACGAGCTGGTCGTGCGCATCCGCGACAAGGAGCTGCGCACGCGGCTCACCCGGGAGACGCTGTCGGGCAACCGGGTCCCCCGGGTCGCGCTGCCCTCGTTCACCGAGGACGCCGAGCTGCTGCGCTTCCTGCGCCGGGAGAACCTGCCGGGGCGCTACCCGTTCACCGCGGGCGTCTTCCCGTTCAAGCGCGAGGGCGAGGACCCCGCCCGCATGTTCGCCGGCGAGGGCGACGCGTTCCGCACCAACCGCCGGTTCAAGGTCCTCTCGGCCGACTCCGAGGCCAAGCGCCTGTCCACGGCGTTCGACTCGGTGACGCTCTACGGCCGCGACCCCGACACCCGCCCGGACGTCTACGGCAAGGTCGGCACGTCGGGCGTCTCCATCGCCACGCTGGAGGACATGCGGGAGCTCTACGCGGGCTTCGACCTCACCTCGCCGACGACCTCGGTGTCGATGACGATCAACGGTCCGGCGCCGACGATCCTGGCGTTCTACCTGAACACCGCGATCGACCAGACCCTCCAGCGGTTCCGGGACGAGGAGGGGCGCGAGCCCGACGAGGCCGAGCGCGAGGAGCTGACGGCGTTCACGCTGGCGAACGTGCGCGGCACGGTGCAGGCCGACATCCTCAAGGAGGACCAGGGCCAGAACACCTGCATCTTCTCCACCGAGTTCAGCCTGCGGATGATGGCCGACATCCAGGAGTGGTTCATCGCGCACGAGGTGCGCAACTTCTACTCGGTCTCGATCTCCGGCTACCACATCGCCGAGGCCGGGGCGAACCCCATCAGCCAGCTCGCCTTCACCCTGGCCAACGGGTTCACCTTCGTGGAGAGCTACCTGGCCCGCGGCATGGCGGTGGACGACTTCGCACCCAACCTGTCGTTCTTCTTCTCCAACGGGATGGACGCGGAGTACTCCGTGATCGGCCGCGTGGCCCGGCGGATCTGGGCGATCGCGATGAAGGAGCGCTACGGCGCGAACGAGCGGTCGCAGAAGCTCAAGTACCACGTGCAGACCTCGGGCCGGTCGCTGCACGCGCAGGAGATGGACTTCAACGACATCCGCACCACGCTCCAGGCGCTGTGCGCGCTCTACGACAACGCCAACAGCCTGCACACCAACGCCTTCGACGAGGCGGTGACGACCCCGACCGAGGCGTCGGTGCGCCGGGCGATGGCCATCCAGCTGATCATCAACCGCGAGTGGGGCCTGTCGATGAACGAGAACCCCCTGCAGGGGTCGTTCGTCATCGACGAGCTCACCGACCTGGTCGAGGAGGCCGTGCTGGCCGAGTTCGACCGGATCTCCGAGCGCGGCGGCGTGCTGGGGGCGATGGAGACCGGGTACCAGCGCGGGCGGATCCAGGACGAGTCGATGCTCTACGAGCACCGCAAGCACGACGGCAGCCTGCCCATCATCGGCGTGAACACGTTCCTGCGGGAGTCCGCCGAGGAGCCGCAGGAGATCGAGCTGGCCCGCGCCACCGAGGAGGAGAAGAAGAGCCAGCTCGACCGGCTCGCCGACTTCCAGGCCCGCCACGCCGACGTCGCCCCGGAGGCGATCCGCCGCCTGCAGGACGTGGCGACGGGCGAGGGCAACGTGTTCGACGAGCTCATGCGCGCGGCCCGGGTGTGCTCGCTGGGTCAGCTGACCGAGGCGTTCTTCGAGGTGGGCGGGCAGTACCGGCGCAACATGTGAGCAGCGCTCCGCCTCGCCGCGCGCCGAGCGTGCACTCGGCCCGACAGTCGGCCCACCGGGTGCACGCCCGGAGCGGGCGGCGCCGACGGGTGCGCGCTCGGGCCGCCCCCACCGCCCTCCCCGCACCCCCGTCAGGTCGCCGCCGCCGTGGCCTGGGCGTACCAGAGGGTCAGGACCACGGTCAGGGCGAAGACCTGCACGGGCAGGTCCAGGCCCGGGAGGTCGGCCTCCGCGTCACCGCGCCAGGCGCCGGTGCGGCGCACGCCGCCGAGCACCCGGTCGCCGTCGACGAGGAGCTGGTCGCCGCTCCACCACGAGGCGCGGCGGAAGGTGTGGGTGCGGCCGCCCTCGTGCAGCGTCCAGTCCCGCCGGCCGACGCGGTCGGCCGTGGCGACCGGCGTCCCGTCCGCCGCCAGGGCGTACCGGCTGCCCCAGCCCCTGCCGGTGAACGCGTAGCGCCGCCCGTCGAGGGCGAACTCCCCGCCCCCGGTCCACACCTTCGGCGTCCACGTGGTGACCGCGCGCCCGTCCACGGCGATCTCGTAGGTGCCCCGCCAGAGGCTGGTGTTCCGAGCCGTGAGCATGCCCCCGATCCCACCACCACCGGGGGGCGGCGTGCGAGGGACGCCCCGCCGGCGCCCGACCCGTACCGCGACCCGCCCGTGCGCCGGGCCGGCGCGGCACGGACAGCGGGCGCTCGGCGGCCTAGCGTGTGACGGGTGATCGAGCAGCTGACGCTGGAGCAGAAGGTCGCCCTGCTCACCGGGGCCGACTTCTGGAGCACGCGGCCCGAGCCGGCGATCGGCCTGCGCCGCATGGTGCTGTCCGACGGGCCCGCGGGCGTGCGCGGCGAGACCTTCGACGAGCGCGACCCGTCGCTGTCGCTGCCGTCGGGCACCGCGCTGGGCGCCACCTGGGACGCCGACCTGGCCCGCCGCTACGGCGCGGCGCTCGGGGCCGAGGCCCGCCGCCAGGGGGTGGACGTCGTGCTCGGGCCGACGATCAACCTGCACCGCGCCCCGTCCGGCGGGCGGCACTTCGAGTGCCTGTCCGAGGACCCGCTGCTCACCGCCGAGCTGGCCGCCGCCTACGTCGCGGGCGTCCAGGGCCACCGCGTCGGCGCGACCCCCAAGCACTACGTCGGCAACGACGCCGAGACCGACCGCTTCACCGTGGACGACCGGATCGACGAGCGCACCCTGCGCGAGGTCTACCTCGCGCCGTTCGAGGCCGCGGTGCGCGCCGGGGCGTGGCTGGTGATGAGCGCCTACAACTCCGTCAACGGCGCGACGATGAGCGAGAACCCGCTGCTGCGCTCCCCGCTGGCCGACGAGTGGGGCTTCGACGGCGTCGTCGTGTCGGACTGGACCGCCGTGCGCAGCACCGAGGCCTCGGCGAACGCGGCCCAGGACCTCGCCATGCCGGGTCCGGAGGGGCCGTGGGGCGACGCCCTCGTGGCGGCCGTGCGGGAGGGGCGCGTGCCGGAGGCCGCGATCGACGAGAAGGTGGAGCGGCTGCTGCGCCTGGCCGACCGGGTGGGCGCGCTCGACGGCTCGCCCGCCCCGCCGGCCGGTGACGCCGAGGACGGGGTGGCGCTCGCCCGGGAGGTCGCCGCGGCCGGCACCGTGCTCGTCCGCAACGACGGCGAGCTGCCCTGGTCGGCCCCGGCGTCCGTGGCCGTGCTCGGGGCGAACGCGGTCGCCGCGCGCACGCAGGGCGGGGGCAGCGCCACCGTCCGGCCGCGCGAGGTCGTCTCCCCGCTGGCCGGGCTGCGGGCGGCCCTGCCCGGCGCGGAGGTGCGCTACGCCGTCGGCGCCCAGGTCGGCGAGGGGGTGCAGCCTCTCGACCCGGCGTCGGTCGCCGTCGACGGCGCGGCCGGGGCGCGGGTCCGCTACCTCGACGCCGACGGGGTCGAGCTGCGCTCCGAGCACCGCCTGGCCACCACGTTCATCTGGCTCGGCCCCGATCTGCCCGCGGGCACCGCGACGATCGAGGTCGCGACCCGCTGGACCCCGCCCGCGCCGGGCGTGCACCACCTCGGCGCGATGGGCGGCGGGGAGTCCGTGCTCACCGTCGACGGCACCGAGGTCCTGCGCGCCACCACCAGCGCCGCCGACGGCGGGCTGTTCGACCCGCCGTCGCGCACCGTCCCCGTCGAGCTGGACGGCCCGGCCGAGCTGCTGCTGCGCCACGTCCCGGCGCACGACGGCGCGTTCGTCGGCGTCGTCGCGCTGGCCCTCGGCGTCGCCGCGCTCGTGCCCGACGCCGACGCGGAGATCGCCGCGGCGGCGGCGCTGGCGGCCGGGTGCGAGGTGGCGCTGGTCGTCGTCGGCACCGACGAGCAGATCGAGAGCGAGGGCACCGACCGCACCACGCTCGCCCTCCCCGGCCGGCAGGACGACCTCGTCCGCGCCGTCGCGGCCGCCAACCCGCGCACCGTCGTCGTGGTCAACGCCGGAGCGCCCGTCCTGCTGCCGTGGCGCGACGACGTGGCCGCCGTGCTGCTCGGCTGGTTCGGCGGGGAGCAGTGCGGGACGGCCCTGGCCGACGTGCTGCTCGGCGTGCGCGAGCCCGGCGGGCGGCTGCCCACGACCTGGCCCGCGACCGGCGAGGAGCGGGCCGTGCTCGACGGGTTCCCCGTCGACGGGCGGGTGGTCTACGACGAGGGCGTCCACATCGGGCACCGCGGCTGGCTGCGCACCGGCGAGACCCCGGCCTACCCGTTCGGGCACGGCCTGGGCTACACGACCTTGTCGCTCGCCCCGGCGACCGTGACCGGCCGCGAGGTGGCGGTGGAGGTCACCAACACCGGCGACCGCACCGGCCGCGAGGTGGTGCAGGTCTACCTGGCGCGGGAGGACTCGGCCGTGGACCGGCCGGTGCGCTGGCTGGCGGGCTGGGCGGCCGTCGAGCTCGCCCCCGGCGCCACGGCCACGGCCCGCGTCGAGGTGCCGGAGCGCTCCCTGGCCCACTGGGACGGCGGCTGGGCCGTGGAGCCCGGGGAGTTCGCGGTGCACGTGGGGACTTCGGTGGCCGACACGACCCCGGCCGGCCCGATCACCGTCCCCTGACGTGGCAGGAGAGCAACGTTCAGGACCGCTCGTGCCCTGAACGTGGCTTTCCTGCCATCGGGGCGGGCGGGGGTCAGGCCGCGGTGGCCGCCTGGGCCAGCGCCTTGCCCGTCGCCTCCGCCAGCTCGTGGGCCTGCGCCTTGGACGCGGCCGCGGCCGGGCGCAGCTCCGCCATCGCGGGCACGGTGTCGGCCAGGGTCAGCTCGGCGGCCACGAGCGTGACCTCGGCGCCCCACAGGTCGCCGAGGATGCGCAGCAGGTACGGGGTGGCGTGGTCCCACCCCTCGCGCGGGGTGCCGGCGCCGTAGCCGCCGCCCCGGGCGACGACGAGCGTGACCGGGCGGCCCTCCAGCGGCCGGGTGCCGGGCGCGAAGCGGGGGTCGGTGATGAGCAGGTCGATCCACGCCTTGAGGTGGTGCGGGACGCCGAAGTTGTACAGCGGTGCGGCGACGACGGCCGCGTCGGCGCGGAGCAACTCGTCGGCGAGCTCGGTGGCCAGGGCGCGGGCCGCCCGCTGCTCGTCGGTGCGCTCGTCCTCGGGGGTGGACCCGGCCAGGGCGGCGGTGGACCAGGCGTCGGCCGGCACGGGCGCCACGCCCAGGTCGCGGCGCACGACCGTGGCGTGCGGGTGCTGCTCGGTGTAGGCGCGCTGGACGATGTCGGCGACCTCGCGGCTCACCGACCCCTCGCCGCGGATGCTGCTGTCGAGGCGGAACAGGCTCATGGGGGAACGCTCCTCGTGCTGTGCGGCAGATGTTCTGTCGTGCAGATGAACTGTAGCGCAGAACGAGTTGTTCCCGGCGGTAGACTCCGCTCGTGGCCACCCCCGCCGAACTCGACGCCGACCTGGGCTGGTCCCTGGGCGCGGTCATGCGGGCCTACCTGCGCGCCGCGGCCGCCGTCGTCGCCGACGTGCCGGGCGGGCCGCGCGGGCACCAGGTCCTCGCCGCGGCCGCCCGGGGCGGGGCGTCCACGCAGCTCGCGCTGGCCCACCACCTCGGCGTCGACCGCACGGTCATGACCTACCTGCTCGACGACCTCGAGCGCGCCGGTCTCGTCGCGCGCCGCCCCGACCCCGCCGACCGCCGCGCCCGGCGCATCGAGCTCACCGGCGACGGCGAGGCGCGCCTCGAGGAGCTGGAGCGCGCGCTGCGCACCGCCGAGGACGACCTGCTCGCGCCTCTCGACGTCGAGGAGCGCGCCGTGCTGCGCCACCTGCTCGCCCGTCTGGCGGGGCGGACGGGACCGGCGAACCCCTGCCAGGTCGCCGCCGAGATGGAGCGCACGCCGGGCTGCTGAGCCGGCTCAGCGCACCCCGAGGTCCAGCTCACCCGCGAGGCGGCGCTGCACGGCCGCGACCGCGCGGAACGCCTCGCGCAGGGACGCGCGGGTGACGGCGGACAGGTCGCGCGGCCGCACGAGGTCGTCGGGCCGCTCCCCCGCGCGCAGCTGCTCCACCTGGTGCGCCACGCGCAGCTGCAGCACCAGCGCGAAGGCCTCCTCCAGGGTCGCGGCGGCGTCGGCGTCGAGCGTCCCGGCCGCGGCGGCGGCGCGCAGCCGCGCCGGGGTGGACGCGCTCGTCACGCCGGCGGCCATGCCGGCCCACCGCGCCAGGTCGGCGATCGGGCCCGTGCCGCCGCGCTTGAGGTCGAGCCGGCCGCGCCGGGCGCCGCTGTGCTCCACGACGAAGTCGCGCAGGAACCCCGTCGGCGGCCGGTGGGCCAGGGCGTAGCGGCCCAGCAGGCGCAGCAGGTCGGGGTGGCGGTGGGCCTCGCGGAAGACGTCGGGCACGGCGGGCGCGGCGCCCGCACCCCACACGGGCCGGGCGTCGACCACCAGCGAGACGAGGATCGGCGCCCGCTCCTGGGTGGGGTCGCGCAGCCAGCTCCGCGCAGCGGCGGCCCACGCCTCGTAGGAGCGGGCGAACAGCGGGTTGGTCGCCACGGCGCCGTGCTCGTCGGAGGGGAACCCGGCCCGGCCGAGCCCGTCGAGCACGCGGGACGCGAGCGACCGGGCGTACGCGGCCGCGCCGTCGTCGTGCTCGGCGCCGGCCCGGACCAGCGCGCTGTCGACGTCGGAGGACGGCACGGCCTCCCGGCGGGCCTGGCTGCCCAGGGCCAGCCAGGTCAGCGGGCCGGGCGGCGGCCCCAGCTCCGCCACGGCCAGGTCGGCCAGGCGGCGGGTGACCGCGTCCACGACCACCGCGGTGATCCCGGCGACGTCGGCGGCCGCCACGCGGGCGTCGTGCAGGGCGACGACCGTCGGGCCGAGGTCCCGCGCCGCGGCCACCACCCCGTCGACGTCGCTCGCGCGGCCGATGCGGGTGCGCAGCCCGAAGCTGCTGCGGGTGCTGGCCGCGACGACGTCGACGTCCTCCAGCACGCCGAGCACCTCGCCGGTCGCGGCGAGGACGGGCACGTGCCGGACGGCCCGGTCGAGCATGTCGAGCAGGACCTCGCCACCGAGCCGGTCGGCCGGCGCGGTCCAGGCCGGGGCGGTCATCGCCGTGGCGATCGGCGCCGCGGTGTCCACGCCGTCGGCGACCACGGTGCGCAGGTCGCGGTCGGTGAGGATGCCGACGACGCCGCCGCCGAGCGGCACGACGACCGCCGACGCGCCGCAGGCCGACATCCCCCGGGCGGCGTCGCGGATGGACGTGGCCGGGGCGGCGGTGCACAGCGGCGCGCGCAGCAGGGCGCGCACGGGCTGCTGGGCGGGGTCCGGGCCGGCGTCACCGGCGCCGGGGGCGAGCAGGGTCGGCGCGAGCAGGGACCGGGCGACGTAGCGCAGGCCCGCGGGCCGGCCGAGCACCCCCCGCACCTGCTCGGCGGGCAGGCGCAGGCAGGTCACGGCCCCGTGCGCGAGGGCGCTGAACCCCAGCGGCAGTCCGGCCAGCATCGCGGCGTGGCCGAACAGCTCCCCGGGACCGAGCAGGTCCAGCACCCGCCCGCCGTGCACGATCTCGACCCCGCCGGTCTGCACGACGCGCACGTGCACCGGCGGCCCGGCGCCCTCGGCGAGGATCGCCGCCCCCGCGGGGTGCTCCTCGGGCTCGGCGACGGCGGCGAGCGCGGCCAGCTCCGCCCGGTCGAGCGCGTCGAACGGCGGGTGCGCGCCCAGGAACGCGGCGACGCCCTGCGCCTCCGGCGCCCGTGAGCGCGCAGAGGTGCTAGAACCCTCCTCCGCGCTCACGAGCTCTCCTCGCTGGCGCTCGTCGGCCGCGTTCGCGGCGCTGCTGCGTCTGATGGTGAGCTCGCGAGCTCGCTCACGAGCGCCGCAGGTGCAGGGCGTCGTGGAGGAGCAGGAACGCGCCCTGCACCACGATCCCCGCGCTCGCCCCGGCCGCGGCGGGCCGGTCGCGGCGCCGCCGCCACAGCACCGCACCACCCGCCACGTACCCGGCGTCGAGGACGACGTCGGCGAGCAGCACGCGCCGCAGCATCCGGGCCTCGCGCGCCACGGCGTCGGGGGCGTGCGGGTCGGGCCGGCGCGCCATCCGCCGCGCCCTGAGGCGCTGCGCGACCACGACGATCGCGAGGTCGACCGCGCCCCAGGCGGCGTTCTGCCGGCCGAAGGCCCGGCTCCACGGGCCCGGGCGGGCGGCGGCGAGCCCCAGCCCGGCGGCGATGCTCGCCGCGCCCCACCGGGTGGTCGTGCGGGCCAGCGCGTCCTGCGCGGCCCAGGGGTCGTGACCGGTCACCCCGCCATGGTCACCCACGGATCAGGTCCGCCGCCTTCTCCCCGACCATCATCACCGTGATGTTCGGGTTGATCGTGGGGAGGAACGGCAGCACCGACGCGTCGGCCACCCGCAGCCCCTCCACCCCGCGCACCCGCAGGCGCGGGTCGACGACGGCCGCGGGGTCGGAGTCCGGCCCCATCCTCGCCGTGCAGGCCGGGTGGTAGACGGTGTTGTGCGTCTTCGTGACGTAGTCGACCAGCTCGTCGTCGGTGACCGCGTCCGGCCCCGGCGCCAGCTCCCGGCCGACCCACTCGCGCAGCGCCGGCTGCTCCGCGATCCGCCGGGCGAGCCGCACCCCGTGCAGCATCACGGCCATGTCGTGGCCCTCGGGGTCGGTGAAGTAGCGGGGATCGACCCGCGCCCGGTCGCGGAAGTCGCGCGACCGCAGCCGCACGGTGCCCCGCGAGCGCCCCCGCGTGACGTTGGGGGTGAGGCAGAACCCGTTGTCGGTGGTCGGGTAGCCCCAGCGCACGGTGTTGAGGTCGAAGGGCACCGAGCCGTAGTGCATCATCAGGTCCGGCCGGTCCAGGCCCTCGCGCGTGCGGGTGAACAGCCCGATCTCCCACCACTGCGTCGACCGCGTCACCATCGGCCTCGCGGCCTCCCACATGACGAGGCCCTCGACGTGGTCGTCGAGGTTCGACCCGACGCCGGGCGCGTCGACCAGCACGTCGATGCCGAACTCGCGCAGGTGCTCGCCCGGCCCGATCCCGGACAGCATGAGCAGCTTCGGGGTGTCGATGGCGCCCGCCGACAGCACGACCTCGCGCCGGGCGACGACCGTGCGCCGGCCCGGCCCGATGTCCTGCTGGTACTCGACGCCGGTGGCGCGCCGGCCCTCGAAGAGCACCTTCGACGCCCACGCGCCGGTGATCACCGTCAGGTTCGGGCGCTGGTCCATCACCGGGTGCAGGTAGCTGACCGACGACGACGCGCGCGTGCCGTCGGGGAAGCGGTTGATCTGGAAGAACCCCGCCCCCTCGGTGACGGTGGCGCCCTCGTTGAACCGCACCGTCGGCAGCCCCACGGCGGCCGCCGCCTCCAGCACGGCGACGCCGCACGGGTCGTCCGGCTCGATCTGCACGAGGTTGACCGGCCCGGAGCGGCCGTGGCCCTCCCACGGCCCGTCGTTGGTCTCCAGCCGGGCGAGCAGCGGCCAGCACTCGTCGGCCGACCAGCCCTCGCAGCCCAGCGCCGCCCACTCGTCGAGGTCCTCGCGCGGGGTCCAGAACGCGATGCACGAGTTGTGCGACGAGCACCCGCCCAGCACCTTCGCGCGGGCGTGGCGCAGGAACGAGTTGCCCCGCTCCTGCGGCTCCACGACGTAGTCCCAGTCGAACCCGGAGTCGAGCAGCGCCATCCAGTCGGTCAGCCTGAGGATCGCGTCGTTGCCGACGTCGGTGGGGCCGGCCTCGAGCAGCGCGACGCTGACAGCGGGGTCCTCCGACAGCCGCGCGGCCAGGGCGCAGCCCGCCGACCCCCCGCCGACGACGACGTAGTCGAACTCGCCGGTGACCGGGTGGGTCACGGGGCCTGCTCCAGGTTCTCCGCCATGTGCTCGGGCAGCGTGCCGACCTGGTGGCGCCCCTTGGCGAGGTACCAGGCCAGCCCGATCAGCACGACGGCCCCGATGAAGATCGGCGCGATGAAGCTGAGCACGCCGCCGCCGTAGACGTCCTCGCGCGGCCAGGCCAGGTTGATCGCCATCGCGGCGCCCCAGACGACGGCGATGATGTTGACCGGCAGGCCCCAGCGCCCGAGGGAGAAGTAGCCCTGGCCGGCGTCCGGGCCCGGCCACTCTCCGCGGAGCCGCTTGAGCAGCATCGGGCCGGTCACCAGCAGGTACGCGATGTAGATCATGATGATCGCGACGCTGGTGACCGCGGTGAAGATCTCCGGGGTGCCGATGTTCACCACGAGGATGAGCAGGGCCGCCACGCCGATGAGGACGGCCGGGACGACGGGCGTCTTGCGCTTCGGATCGATCCGCGCCAGCCGGGATCCGGCGGGCAGGGCGTTGTCCCGGGCCATGGCGAACATCAGCCGGATGGCCGCGGTGTGCACGGCCAGCGCGCACACGGTGACCGCGACGACGACCGAGATGAGCAGCACGGTGCCGAGCGGTCCGCCGAGCACGGTCAGGACGATGTACTGCAGGCCGGCCTCGCCGATCTGCGGGTCGGCGAGGTCCGGGGCGGCGAGGATCGCGAACAGCAGGATCAGCCCGCCGATGACGAACGAGGCGATGACGGCGCGCAGGATCGCGGCCGGTGCGGTGCGGCGCGGGTCGACGGTCTCCTCACCGAGCGAGCTGGCCGTGTCGAACCCGTACATGACGTAGGCACTGGCCAGGGCGGCGACGAGGAACGCGCCGAAGTAGCCGAGGTCGGAGTCCGCGCCCAGGCCCTGGGTGTCGAACAGCACCGTCGGCGGGTTCACGATGTTCACCGCGAGCAGCACGATGAGCAGCACGGCCGCGATGAGCTCGATGAACACCCCGGCGCTGTTGATCCGCGACATCAGCTTGACGCCGAACGCGTTGACGACCGTGGTGAACAGGATGAGGACCGCGCCCCACAGGACGGCCGACACGGCGAAGTCGGTCTCGCCCGTGCCGTCGCCGACCAGCTGGAAGCCGTCCCAGATCTGCGGCAGGGTGATCTGGTAGGCGAGCACGACGGCCGTCAGCGTCACGACCGACGCCGTGAACATCGTCCAGCCCGCGAGCCAGGCGGTCGTCGGGGAGGCCAGCCGCTTGCTCCAGTTGTAGACCGACCCGGCGACGGGGTAGCGCCCGGCCAGCTCGGCGAAGCACAGCGCCACCATGATCTGCCCGGAGAACACCAGCGGCCAGCTCCACCAGTAGGCCGGCCCCCCGAAGGCGTAGCCGAAGTAGAAGAGCTGGAACGTCCCGGTGAGGATCGAGATGTAGCTGACCCCCGCCGCGAAGCTCGCGAACTTGCCGATGCTCCGGTCGAGCGACTGGGTGTAGCCGAACTCGGCCATCCCGTCGTCGGACCTGCGCTCCTCCGTGCTGCTCACTCCGGTGACTCCTCTCCTCGGAACCACCGCATCGGGGCCGGCGCGGTGTTGTGCCAGATGTGCTTGTGCTCCTGGTACTCGGCGAGTCCGGTCGGGCCCAGCTCGCGGCCGTTGCCCGACCGCTTCATCCCGCCCCACTCCGCCGCGGGGACGTACGGGTGGTAGTCGTTGATCCACACCGTGCCGTGGCGCAGCGCCGCGGCCACGCGGTGCGCGCGCGCCATGTCGCTCGTCCACACGGCGCCGGCCAGGCCGTACTCGGTGTCGTTGCCGAGCGCGACCGCCTCGTCCTCCGTGCGGAAGCGCTCGACGGTGAGGATCGGCCCGAACGTCTCCTCGCGGATCACGCGCATGTCCCGGGTGACGTCGGCGAGCACCGTCGGCCGGTAGAAGTAGCCCTTGGCGAGCGCGGGGTCGTCGGGCCGACGCCCCCCGGCGACGAGCCGCGCGCCGTCGGCCAGCGCGTCCTCCACGAACCGCTCGATCTTCGCCCGGTGCGCCTCCGACACGAGCGGACCCGACTCGCTCGCGGGGTCCAGGCCGTCGCCGAGCCGGATCAGCTCCGCCCGCCGCGCGACCTCGGCCACCAGGTCGTCGTGCAGGGAGTCCTCGACGATCAGGCGGGCGCCCGCGGAGCAGACCTGGCCGCTGTGCAGGAACACCGCGGTGATCGCGTAGTCGGCCGCGAGGTCGAGGTCGGTGTCGGCGAAGACGATGTTGGGGTTCTTGCCGCCCAGCTCGACGGCCGTGCGCTTGATCGTGCCCGCCCCCGCGCGGATGATCGCCTGCCCGGTGGCGAGGCCGCCGGTGAAGCTGACCATGTCGACGTCGGGGTGCGACGTGAGCGGGGCGCCGACGGTCGGTCCGTCGCCCAGCACGAGGTTGACCACGCCGTCGGGCACGCCGGCCTCGGCGCAGAGCCGCATGAGCATCCCCGAGGTCAGCGGGGTGACCTCGCTCGGCTTGATCACGCAGGTGTTGCCGGCGGCCAGGGCGGGCGCGAGCTTCCAGGACAGCTGCAGCAGCGGGTAGTTCCAGGGCGTGACGAGCGCGCAGACGCCCACCGGCTCGTGCACCACGCGCGAGAGCACGTTCGCCTGGCCGACGTCGACGATCCGGCCGGCCTGCGTGCTCGCCAGGTCGGCGAACCAGCGGAAGGCGGCGGTGACGTCGTCGACGTCGATCCGGCTCTCGACGAGGGTCTTGCCGGTGTCGAGCGTCTCGACGCGGGCGATGTCCTCCTTGTCCCGCTGCAGCAGGTCGGCGACGCGGCGCAGCAGGTCGGCCCGCTCGGTCTCCGACGTGCCGCGCCACGGCCCCCCGTCGAACGCCCGCCGGGCGGCGGCGACCGCGCGGTCGACGTCCTCGGGGCCCGCCCAGCCGACGGTCTCGACCGTGCTCCCGTCGAACGGGTTGACCACGTCCACCCGGGGCCCGGCCCCGGGCGTCCACCGGCCGTCGATGAACTGCCCCTCGCTGTACCGCATCCGCTGATCGTCCTCACCAGGCGCGGCGCGTCAAGCATCATCGTGCTACAAGTTCCGCCATGGGCAACAGCACTGGTCGGGACGGAGGCGTGCAGTCGGTCGATCGGGCGATCAGCGTGCTGGAGATCCTCGCCCGCCGGGGCGAGGCCGGGGTCAGCGAGGTGGCCGCCGAGATCGACGTGCACAAGTCGACGGCGTTCCGGCTGCTCGGGGCGCTGGAGGGGCGCGGGTTCGTGGAGCAGTCGGCCGACCGGGGCAAGTACCGGCTCGGGTTCGCGCTGATCCCGCTGGCCGGGGCGGTGTCCGACCGGCTCGACGTGACCCGGCAGGGCCGCCCCGTCTGCGAGCGGCTCGCCGCCGAGCTGGGCGAGACGATCAACGTGGCGGTGCTGCAGGAGGGCTGGGCCGTCAACGTCGACCAGGTGCTCGGGCCGTCCACGGTGTCCACGCACAACTGGATCGGCCGGCTCACCCCGCTGCACTGCACGTCCAGCGGGAAGGTGCTGCTCGCCCACCTGCCGCCGGCGCGCCGGGCCGAGCTGCTCGCCGGCGTCGAGCCGCTCACCCCGCACACCCTCTCCCCCGCCGAGCTCGACGCCGAGCTCGACCGCTGCCGCAGCGACGGCTGGGCGCAGGCCGTCGAGGAGTACGAGGTCGGGCTCAACGCCCTCGCCGCTCCGGTCCGGGACCGGTCCGGCCGGGTGGTCGCGGCCCTGAGCGTCAGCGGCCCGGCCTACCGCCTGGACGGGTCCCGGCGCGCCGCGCTCGTCGCCCCGCTGGTGGCGGGGGCGGGGGAGATCTCGCACCGCATGGGCTGGTACGCGGCGAACAGCTGACGCGCGACCGGTCAGCCGGTGAAGCGGGACGCCGGCGTGCCGGTCAGGTGCCCGTCCGGGACGCGCCGGCCGCAGACCGCCAGCAGCAGGGCGGCGGCCGGGCCCCGGACCTCCGCACCCTCGCCGTAGGACCAGTCGACGTCCGTGGCCACGAACCGCAGGCCGGTCACGTCGATGCCGAAGAACCGCGCCCGGCGGGTGTCGAAGCCGCTGAGCACCATCCCCACGCGCTCCGGCGGCGGTGTGCGGTCCAGACCCAGCGCCACGGTGACGTCCAGCCCGTGGATGAGGTCGTGCGACAGCGCGCCGAGCCTCCCGCCGCCGGGCGGCGCCCAGGGGTGCTCGGCGTTGTCCCGCAGCGCCGCCACGAGCTCGGCGGAGGTGGACCGGGCCGCGTCGGCACGGGCCCTGCGGTCGGCCATCCGGTCGAAGCTGCCCCGGGCCCGGACCACCTCCAGCACGACCCGGGCCAGCGACGTCCGGTACGGCATCGTCGTGTGCGCGATGACCTCGCGCACCCGCCAGCCCTCGCAGAGCGTCGGCGCGTCCCACTGCTCCTCGGTCAGCGCCGCGAGCAGGTCGGCCTGCTCGCGGCGCTCGGCGGCGGTCTCGGTCCTGATCCGGGTGTCGTCCACGCGGATCAGACGACGGGGCGGACCCGGACTCATCGGAGCCGGTCGGACACCCACCCGTGGAACGCGGCGATGTGGTGCTCGCTGGGCACGAGGACACCGCCGTCGCGGTAGGCCCGGCTGGCCATGCCCGGCTGGGTGCGCTCGCACGCGGCGAAGTCCTGCACGTTGACCCGGTGGAACAGCTCCACGCTCGCGTCGACGCCGGTGACGCCCGGGGCGAACAGCCAGTCGCAGACCACCTGCGTGCGGTCCGGCGCCAGCGGCGTCATCCGGTGCAGGATCACGTGGTCGGGCACGAGGTTGACGAACACCTGCGGCTTGATCGTGATCGCGTAGTAGCGGCGGTCCTGCTCCTCGGCGATCCCGGGCAGCCGCGCGGCGCCCGCCCGGCCGTCCACCGTGAAGCCCTCCGCGCCCGGGGCGAACTCCGCCCCGTGCCCCACGTAGTACTGCGCGGCGTACCCGTCGGCGAACTCCGGCAGCACCTCCGTCAGCTCCGGGTGGATCGTCGCGCAGTGGTAGCACTCCATGAAGTTCTCGACGATGAGCTTCCAGTTCGCCGCCACGTCGTACTCGACGCGCCGGCCGAGCTCCAGGTGCTCGACGCCGTAGCGGTCGATCGACTCCACGTCGCCGAGGCGCCCGACGACCTCCCCGAGGACGTCGTCGTCGAAGCTCGGCGGGTCGCTGCCGTCCTCGGGGGCGAGGCAGACCCACAGGTAGCCCAGCCACTCCCGCAGGTGCACGGTGTGCAGCCCGTGCTCGGCGCGGCCGACGTCGGGCATCGCGGCGAGGTTGGGGGCGGCGATCAGCTCGCCGGTCAGGGCGTAGGTCCAGGCGTGGTACGGGCACTGCAGCCGCCGCACCCGTCCCTCCGGCTCGACGCACAGCCGCGCGCCGCGGTGGCGGCAGACGTTGAGGAACGCGCGCACCGCGCCGTCGCGGCCGCGGACGAGCAGCACCGACTCCCGGCCGACGGTCACGGTGCGGAAGGCGCCGGGGTCGGCGAGGTCGGCGGCCCGGGCCACGCAGTTCCAGGTGCGCTCGAAGATCCGCTCCTGCTCGGCGGCGAAGACCGCGGCGTCGGTGTAGGCGGACCCGGGCAGGGTGGGGATCAGGCTCGTCACGCGGACCGCCCCCCGTCGAAGCGCCGCGGGTGGAACAGGTCGATCGGGTGCGGCGTGGTGCCGGTCGTCGCCAGGTCGGCCAGGACCTCACCCACCACCGGCACGAACTTGAACCCGTGGCCGGAGAAGCCGCAGGCCACGGTCACGCTGCCGGTCCGGTGGATGACGAAGTGCTCGTCGGGCGTGGTCGTGTACATGCACGGCACGCTGCGCACGACCTCCCCGGCCAGCGACGGGAGCGTCCGGGCGACGCGGGCGCGCATCTCCTCGGCCTCGGCGTCGGTGACGACGCGGTCGAGCGCGTCCGGGTCGGCATCGCGGCCGCGCCGGAAGAACGCCACCTTGACCCCGCCGTCCGGCCCGTCGATCGCCGGGAAGCCGTAGATCTGCGCGCCGTGCTCGCCCTCGGCCACGTAGACCGGGTGGTCGACGAACGGCGCGACGCCTCCGGGCGGGGCGAACCAGAACTGCACCTGCCGCTCCACGCGCAGGGGCAGGTCGAGGAGCCCGGGGGCCCAGGCGCCGGGGCTGAGCACCAGGTGCCCGGCGGTGATCTCGCCGTCGGTGGTGCGCACCCGCACGCCGGCGGCGGTCTCCTCCCAGCCCAGCAGCTGGACGCCGAACCGCAGCTCGGCGCCGTCGCGGGCGGCCAGGTCGAGGTGGGTGGCGACGCTCGCCTCGGGCCGGACGAACCCGGCCCGGGACTCGAACACGCCCATCTCCCCCGGCGCGGGGGCGAACGTCGGGAACCGCCGGCGCACCTCGTCGGCGTCGAGCACCTCGTGCGGCAGGTCGTGCTCCTGCGCGGCGCGCAGGCTGCCGGCGAACGTGGTGCTCTCCGGCGGCCCCAGGTAGAGCCCGCCGGTGAGCGTCAGCAGCTCGGTGTCGGCGTCCTTCTCGGCCTGCTCCCACAGCTCGTAGGCGCGCAGCAGCAGCGGCACGTAGGCGGGGTCCTCGAAGTAGGACTGCCGGATCACCCGCGAGCGGCCGTGGCTCGACCCGCGGTCGTGGGCGGGGGTGAACCGCTCGATCCCGAGCACCCGCACCCCGCGCGCCGCGAGGTGGCGCACCGCGGCCGACCCCATCCCGCCCAGCCCGGCGACTAGCACCTCCGGTGCCCGTGCGCGCGCAGCAGTGCTAGAACCCGTCTGCGCGCTCACGGCCGCATCCTCTTCCCCTCGGGGTCGAACAGGGGCTCGGCGGCGACGACCGCCGGTAGCCGCTCGCCGAAGTACTCCACCTGCACCGCCGTGCCCGGCACCGCGGCCGCCGCCGGGAGCCAGGCGTAGGCGATCGAGGCGTCGATCGAGTAGCCGTACGCCGCGCTGGTGACGTACCCCGCGCACGCCCCGCCGTGGAACACCGGCTCCGAGCCCACGACCACCTGCGCGGGGTCGTCGAGCAGCAGCGGCACCAGCCGCCGGGCCGGGGCCCCGGTCGGTCGCGGCTTCACCGCGAACTCCAGGCCCGCCTCGGCGGCGGTGTGCTCGCTGGTCATGTCGAGGCCCGCGGACCGGTAGCCCTTCTCCAGCCGCAGCGAGCCGAACGCGCTGCGCCCCGCCGCGATCAGGCCGTGCTGCTGCCCCGCCTCCCACAGCACGTCCCACATCCGCAGGCCGACGTCGGCCGAGCAGTACAGCTCCCAGCCCAGCTCGCCGACGTAGGACAGCCGCAGCGCCAGGACCGGCACCGACCCGACGTGGATGCGGCGGGCCCGGAAGTAGCCGAAGGACAGGTCGTCGTCGCTGACGGCGGCGAGCACCTCGCGGGCGCGCGGCCCCCACAGCCCGACGCCGCAGGTGCCGCCGGTGACGTCGACGACCGACGCGTCCGGCCCGGCGGCCCGGCGCAGGGCGTCGAGGTCGAGGGGCGAGTTGGCGCCCACCCGGAACTCCTCGGGCCCGAGCCGGGTGACGGTGAGGTCGCTCTTCACGCCGCCGTCGCGGTCGAGGAGCAGGGTGTAGACGACCCGGCCGGGCGCGACGTCGACGTCGTTGCTGGTGGTGCGCTGGAGCAGGTCGCAGGCGCCGGGACCGGTGACGTCGAGGCGGACGAGCGGGGTCATGTCGTAGAGGGCCGCCCGCTCGCGCGTCACCAGCGCCTCGGCCCCGGCCACCGGTGACCAGTGCCGCGAGGCCCACTCCCCGCGCCCGGGGATCCGCGCCACCTCGGGCAGGCCGGCGTTGGCCTCGAACCACAGCGGCCGCTCCCAGCCGGCGCCCTCGCCGAAGTGCGCGCCCAGCTCGACCTGGCGGGCGTACCAGGGGCTGACGCGCAGCGGCCGGGGCTCGCGCGGCGGGTCGAGCGGGTGGATGACGTCGTAGACCTCGACGAAGTTGCGCGCGCTGCGCGTGGCGACGTACTCGGGCGCGAGGCGCGGGGCGTCGAAGCGGTTGAGGTCGCAGGCGTGCACGTCGACGCCGGGCTCGCCCTCGACGAGCCAGCGCGCGAGCGCCCGGCCCACGCCGCAGGAGTGGGTGACCCAGACGGCCTCGGCGACCCAGAAGCCGCGCACCGACGGGTGCTCGCCGATCAGCGGCATGCCGTCGGGGGTGAAGGAGAAGATGCCGTTGAAGCCGCTGTCGAGCCCCGCGGCGGCGAGGTCGGGCAGCAGCGCGACGGCGTCGTCCCAGGAGGGGGCGAAGTCCTCGGGCGTGAACTCCAGGACGCTCGGCATCCCGCCGTCGGTCAGCGCGCCGACGTCGACGGGCATCGGGCGGTGGGCGTAGGAGCCGATGCCGACCCGGTCGGCGTGCTCGCGGAAGTACAGGTCGCGGTCCTGGTGGCGCAGGATCGGCGCGCTCGCCTCGGCGGTGGCGCCGGCGAGCGCCGCGACCGCGCCGGTGCGGGCGTACTGGTGGGCCATCGGCAGCAGCGGGACCACCAGGTCGACCAGCGCGCCGGTCTGCGGGCCCCAGAAGCCGGTGGCGGACACGACGACGTCGGCCGGGACGTCCCCCCGGTCGGTGCGGACGCCGGTCACGCGGCCGCGCTCGGTGAGCACGTCGGTGACGCGGTGGTCCCCCAGCACCCGGGCGCCCCGGTCGACGGCCCGCTCCAGCTGCGCGGCGACGGCCGCCGGCGCCGCGGCGAGGCCGTCGGTCGGGGTGTGCAGGCCCCCGAGCACGGCACCGGGCGGCAGCAGCGGGTGCAGGGCCGCGCACTCGTCGGCGTCGACCAGCCGGGACGGGATCCCCCAGCTCTGCGCGAGGCCGTGGCGGCGGCGCAGGTCGGCGGCCCGCTCGGGGGTGATCGCCACCTCGAGCCCGCCGACCTGGCGGAAGACGCCCAGCCCGGAGAGCTTCTCGACGGTCGTGCGGGCGAAGTCGGACAGGACCTTCGCCGGGTTGGTCTGGAACACCAGCCCCGGGGCGTGCGACGACGAACCGCCGGGCAGCGGGAGCGCGCCCCGGTCGAGGACGGTGACGTCGGTCCAGCCGCGCGCCGTCAGCTCGTCGGCCACCGCCGCGCCGACGACGCCGGCGCCGATGACGACGACCCTCGGGGTGCTCACGACGCGAGGGCTTCGACGGAGAGCTCCACGTGCACGATCCCGTCGACGACGTGGACGGTGTGCGTCCGGACGGGACGGCGGGCGAGCAGCCCGTCCGGTTCACCGGTGCGCAGGTCGAAGATCGCCGCGTGCAGCGGGCACTCCACCTCGCACCCCTCCAGCCAGCCGTCGGCGAGCGAGGCGTCCTGGTGGGTGCAGGTGTCGTCGATGGCGTACAGCTCGCCGTCGGCGGTGTGGAACACCGAGACCGGCGGGGTCAGCGGCAGTCGGCGGGCGGACCCCCGGGGGAGGTCGGCCAGGGCGCAGACGTGGATCACGGGCTTCTCCTACCGCAACGGGGTGCACCAAGCGCAACACACGGTCCGTTCCGCGGGGTCCGGTGTCAAGACGCGAAACGGGGAGTTCACGTAGGGTGCGCACCGTGCGGGTGGTGTCGATCGTGCCGTCGCTGACCGAGGCCGTGGCCGCCACCGCGCCGGACGTGCTGGTCGGCGCCACCGCCTGGTGCACCCACCCCGCCGGCCTCGACGTGCCGCGCATCGGCGGGACGAAGAACCCGGACGTGGCGGCGATCGTCGCGCTCGCGCCGGACGTCGTCGTGGCCAACGCCGAGGAGAACCGCGAGCCCGACCTCGCCGCCCTGCGCGACGCCGGGCTGACCGTGCACCTCACCGACATCCGCACCCTCGACGACGCGTTCACCGGGCTCGCCGGGATGCTCGCCGCGTGCGGCCTGGGCCGGCCCCCGTGGCTGGACGAGGCGCAGGCCGCGTGGGACGCGCTGCCGCAGCCGCGGGAGCGCCGCCGGGCCGTCGTGCCGATCTGGCGCCGGCCGTGGATGGCGGTCGGCCGCGACACGTTCACCGGCTCGGTGCTCGCCCGCCTCGGCGTCGACAACGCGCTCGCCGACGACCCCGAGCGCTACCCGCGGATCGACCCCGCCGCCCTCCCGCCGCACGACCTCGTCGTGCTGCCCGACGAGCCCTACCTCTTCACCGCCGACGACGGCCCGGAGGCGTTCACCGCGCCCCCGGTGCTGGTGAGTGGGCGGCTGCTGACCTGGTACGGCCCGAGCCTCGCGGAGGCCGCCCGGGTCCTCCCCGCGGCCCTGCACCGGTAGCGCCCCCCCCCGCTGCAGCGGGGTGACACCGCTGCGACCGGATCGCAGCGGTGTCACCCCGCTGCGACCCGGGCGGGCCGGCCACCCGGCGCCCCGGACGCCCCGGCCCTCCCCGATGCAGCGAGGTGGCCTTGCTGCTGTCCAGCTGCAGCAGGCCACCCTGCTGCAGTCCGGGGCGGGGTGGGCGCCGGGGGCGCGGGCTAGCGTGGCGGCGTGCTGCTGGTGCTCGACCTCGTCGGCGTCGCCGTGTTCGCGGCGTCCGGGGCGCTGGCGGCCGTGCACGCGCGGCTGGACGTGTTCGGGGTGATCGTGCTGGCCGCCGTCACCGCGCTCGGCGGCGGGATCGTGCGCGACGTGCTGCTCGGCGTCACCCCGCCGTCCACGCTGCGCCAGTGGCCCTACCTCGTCGTGCCGGCGGTGGTGGCGCTGCTGGTGTTCCGCTGGCACCCGGCCGTGGCGCGGCTGCGGCGCGCGGTGCAGCTGGCGGACGCGCTGGGGCTCGCCCTGTTCGTCGTCACCGGCACCGCCGTGGCGCTGGGCACCGGCGCGCCCGCGGTCACCTCCGCCCTGGTCGGGGTGATCACCGGCGTGGGCGGGGGCGTGCTGCGCGACCTGCTGCTCAACGAGATCCCGACGGTGCTGCGCCGGGAGATCTACGCGCTGGCCGCCGCGGCCGGGGCCGTCGTGGTGGTGGTCGGGGACGCGGTCGGCCTGCCCGCCGTGCCGGTCGCCCTCGGAGCGGCGGTGCTGGTGGCGGGCACGCGGGTGCTGGCGCTGTGGCGGCGGTGGAACGCGCCGGTCGCGCAGGGATGATCGGGTCCGGGTTTCGCCCCGGCGGCGCGGGCTACCCGGACGACCATGGTCGACGACACCCTCTGGGACGAGTTCCACACCGTCGTGAACATGACCTCGCGCGAGCTCTCCGACTGGCTGCGCACCCGCGACGCCGGCGAGGACGCCGAGGAGGTGCCCGACCACGCCGGCACCCCGACCGGGCGCGAGGTGCTGGCCGTGCTGGGCAAGCGCAAGGGCGACCTCACGAGCGAGGACGAGCGCGTCATGGCGCGGGTGGTGGACCGGATCCGGTCGCAGCGGCGCGAGGACCTGGAGCCCGTCGCCGGGCAGACCGCGTGGCGGCACAGGCTCATGACGATCGGGCACGACCCGCTCAAGCCCTGACCGGGACGCGGGCCGCCCGGCCGGGCCGGGGGCGCCGGCGCCCCCGGTCGGGGCGGCGCGCCGTCCGGCGGGCGGGGTGCGGCTCCCCTAGCCTGCCGCCGGTGGGGAACGCACGTCGCACCGTCCTGCTCGCCCTCGTCGCGCTGGTGATCAGCGCCTGCACCGCCGCCCCACCTCCCGCTCCGGTGACGCCTCAGGTCGGCGCGCCGCCGGGGCCGGTGAGCGTGATCGGGGTCGACGACCCCGCCGCCCAGGCCGTCGCCACCAGCGCGGCGCTCTACGCCTCCTCCCCCGTCGCGGTCGTCACCGACCCGGCCGGACTCCCCGAGGCCACCGACCGCGCCGCCGACGCGGGCGTGCCCGTCCTGCTCGTCCCCGACGCCGCCGACACGGCCGGCGTGGGCGCCGAGCTCGACCGGCTCGGGGCGGACGTCCTGCCCGTCGGCGAGGCCGCGCGGGCGTGGGCGGGCGAGCGCGCGGTCGACGAGCTGCCGCCGCTGGACCCGCCGCCCGCCCGGCCCGACCTCCTCGTGCTCACCACCGAGGCCGGCACGGCCGCGGCCGCCACGGCCCGGTCGTCGGGCGCCCGCGTCGAGGCCGTGGCCGACCCCGACCCGCGCCGGGCCGCGCCGCCGCAGGCGCCGGTGACGGTGGCGCTGGGCACCGCGTTCGGCCCGCCCGGGGTCCTGGAGCAGCGCCTCGCCGTCGCCGCGACCGGGACGCAGCTCCCCGGCGGCGGGCAGGTGCTGTTCCCCGGCCGCCGCATGGTCGCGCTCTACGGCCACCCCGGCGTCCCCGCGCTGGGCGTGCTCGGCGAGCAGGACGTGGCCGCGTCCGTCGCCCGCGCGCAGGCGCTCGCCGCGGAGTACCAGGCGGTCTCGGAGGAGACCGTCGTGCCGGCGTTCGAGATCATCAGCACCATCGCCGACAGCGGCCCGGGACCGGACGGCGACTTCAGCGCCGAGGCGGAGCCGGAGTTCCTCCGGCCGTGGGTGGACGCCGCGGGCGCGGCCGGGATGTACGTGCTGCTGGACCTGCAGCCCGGTCGCACCGACTTCCTCACCCAGGCCCGCCGCTACGAGGAGCTGCTGCGCGAGCCGCACGTCGGGCTGGCGCTGGACCCGGAGTGGCGGCTCGGGCCGGACCAGCGTCCGCTGCAGCAGATCGGCTCCGTGGGGATCGACGAGGTGAACGCGGTGGTCACCTGGCTCGCCGACCTCACCCGCGACGCCGTCCTGCCGCAGAAGCTGCTGATGCTGCACCAGTTCCGGCTGTCGATGATCGTCGAGCGGGAGCGCCTGGACACCTCCCGCGACGAGCTCGCCGTGGTGGTCCACGCCGACGGGTTCGGCGTGCCGCAGGAGAAGCTCGGCACCTGGGACGCCCTGCACGCGGGCGCCCCGGCCGGCATCACCTGGGGCTGGAAGAACTTCTACGACGAGGACACCCCGATGTTCACCCCGGCCCAGACGCTGGAGGTCGGGCCGGAGCCACCGGTGTTCATCTCGTTCCAGTGACCGCTCAGCGGGAGCCCGCGGGGACCTGCTCGCGGGCCGCGCCGGAGGCCAGGGTGCCCAGCACCAGGGCCCCGAGCACCACGAACAGCGCGTTCAGGATCCCGTTGGCCTCGGCGAGCAGCCCGATCAGCGGCGGACCGGCCAGGAACGCCGTGTAGCCCACCGAGCTGACCACGGACACGCGCGCCGCGGCGCGGGCCGGGTCGTCCGCGGCGGCGCTCATGCCGACGGGGAACCCGAGCGCGGCCCCGGCCCCCCAGAGCAGCGCGCCGGCCAGCGCCACCGGCACCGAGCCGCCGACGAGCACCATCAGCAGCCCCACCAGCGCGAGCCCGGCCGCGACGCGCAGCACGACGACGCGCCCGAAGCGCTCCAGCAGGGACCCACCGGCCAGCCGCCCGACCGTCATCGCGGTGACGAAGAACCCGAACGCGATCGCCCCGATCGTCTCGGAGGTGCCGTAGCCCTGCACCATCGCGTAGGCGATCCAGTCGTTCGCGGAGCCCTCGGTGAAGGCGAACCCGAGCACGAGCAGGCCGACGAGCAGCGTCCGCGGCTCGCGCCAGGCCCGCAGCACGCCCGTCGCCGGGCCCTCCCCCGCCGGCACGCCGGGCAGGAAGCGGCGCGTCGCCCCGATCATCACCAGCGGGATGAGCACCACGACGGCGAGGAGCTGCACGGCCAGCGGCACGCCGGTGGCCGCCGACGCGGCCCCCACACCGGCGCCGGCCACGGTGCCCAGGCTGAACGCGGCGTGCAGCCGCGGCATGAGCGAGCGGCCGAGCCTGCGCTCCACCTCGGCGCCGCCGACGTTCATCGCGACGTCCCAGACGCCCGTGCCGAGGCCGGTGACGACCAGGCCGATCGCGGCCGACCAGACCGATCCGGTGAGCAGGCCGACGGCGAGCAGGGCCAGGCCGACGGTCTCGGCCGCCGCCCCGGCCAGCACCGAGCGGCCCGGGCCGAGCCGGGCCACGAGCGGACCGGACAGCGGCAGGCCGGCGACCGACCCGCCCGACAGGCACAGCAGCAGCAGCGCCAGCTGGCCGGTCGAGAGCGACAGCGACTCCGCGATGGAGGGCGTGCGCGCGATGAACGACGCGAAGGCCACCCCGTTGACGGCGAACGCCAGCACCACCGCGACCTTCGCGCGGTCGACGAGCTCCACGGCCCGCCCTCCTCCCAGACGATCGAATCGATTCGATACGACGGTACGCCGTCCCCCCGCCCGGCGGCTACCCTCCCTCACGTGGTCGACGTCCTCCTGCTGGTGCACCTCGTCGCGTGCACCGCGCTCGCGGCGGTGGGCTGGCTGGTGCAGGTCGTCGTCTACCCCTCGTTCGCGCTGGTCGGGGCGGCGGAGTGGGACGGGTTCCACGCGCGGCACCAGCGGGTGATCGGGTTCGTCGTCGGCCCCCCGTGGCTCGCCCAGGGCGTCGTGGTGGTGCTCCTCACCCTCGCCACCGGCCTCCCGGGAGCGGTGCTCGGCGCGCTGGCGCTGGCCGGCGTCGCCCTGACGGTGCTGGGCGCGGTCCCCGAGCACCAGCGGCTCGGGCCGGGCGGGGACCTGCGCCGGCTGCTGCGCGCCAACCTCGCCCGCACGCTGGTGTGGACGCTCTCCGCCGCCCTCACCGCCGTCCTGCTCGGGGCCGGGCCGTGACCCCGGTCCCCGGGACCCGAGTGCCCGACGGGGGCGGGCGGTGAGCGCGCGGACGACGCTGGCCACCGTGGCGGCGCGGGCGGGTGTCTCACCGTCGACGGCGTCGCTCGCGTTCTCGGGCAGCCCGCGGGTCACCGAGCCGACCCGCGCCCGGGTGCTCGCCGCCGCCGCCGAGCTGGGCTACGCCGGTCCCGACCCGATCGCGGCGTCGCTGCGCCGCGGCCGCTCGGGCGTCGTCGGGGCGTTCGTCGGGGAGCGGCTGCTCTACGCCTTCCGCGACCCCGTCGCCGTCCAGCTCCTCGACGGCATCACCGAGGTCCTCGGCGGCCACGACGTCGGGCTGCTGCTGCTCGCGGGCGACACCGGACGGCCGTCACCGGCCCAGATCGCCCGCATCCCGCTCGACGCCGCGATCTTCGCGACCTGCGGGCTGGAGGACGACCCGGCGCTGGAGCTGCTGCGGGCGCGCGGCGTGCCGGTCGTGGCGGTGGAGGGCCCGGTCGTCGAGGGCGTCGTCCTCGTCGACATCGACGACCGCGCCGGCACCGGCGACCTGGCCCGCCACCTGCACCGGCTGGGCCACCGCCGCGTCGCGGTCGTCGCCATGCCGCTGCGGCTCGACGGTCGCCGCGGCCCCGTCGATGACGCCCGGCGGGCCCGCGCGCACTACCGGGACGTGCGGCACCGCCTGGAGGGCGCCGAGGACGTGTTCGGGCCGGTGGCGGCGTTCGAGGCGGCGAGCAACGCCGTCGACGAGGGCGCCCTCGCCGGGCGGGCCGTGCTCGACGTGCCCGCCGACCGGCGGCCCACCGCGGTGCTCGCCCAGAGCGACGTGCTGGCCGCGGGCGTGCTGCGGGCCGCCGCCGAGCTGGGCCTGCGGGTGCCCGAGGACGTCAGCGTGGCGGGGTTCGACGGCGCCGACCTGCCGTGGCTCGGCGACGTCCGGCTGACGACGGTCGTGCAGCCCACCGAGGAGAAGGGGCGGCGGGCCGCCGCGGCGGCGATGGACCTGGTGGCGGGGCGCACGCCGCCGGACGTCCTGCTGCCCGTCCACCTCCGGGTCGGCACCACCACCGGCCCCCCGCCCCGCTGAACCCCGTGGGTCAGGCCGCGCAGGCGTGCTCGCGCGGCACGGTGGTCAGCGCCGAGGGGCCGCCGTCGTCGGCCAGCGCGTCGGCCACCACGCACAGGGCGGGCGGGTCGGTGAGCAGCCCCAGGTGGCCGCCCGGCACCTCGACGTTGCGCGCCGCCGGGTCGACCGAGGCCTCCCACGGCACCATCCGGTCGTCGCGGCTGAACACCGCCGTGCACGGCACCGGCACCGGGGCGCGCAGCTCCTCGCGGAACTCGGCGCAGCACGGTCCGTAGAGGCAGGCGAGCCGGGCCAGGCCCGGCGCGCCGAGCGACCCCACGGCGGCCACCGCGGCGGCCTGCAGCAGCAGGAGGCGGTTGGCGCCGTAGAGGTGCAGCGGGGTGCCGAGCGTGATCAGCGGGCCGGTGGCCTCGCCGTCGCGCACGAGCCGGCGCACGGCCGCCCGCGCGAACTGCCCGCCGCGGCTGTGCGCCACCACCCGCACGGGACCGCCGTGCTCCTCGGCGGCGCGCCGGATCGTGTCCTCCACCGCCTCGACGCTGCGCCCCGCGCAGTCCAGGCCCGCCCCGAGGGTGTGGGTGCGGACGTCGTAGCCCAGGCGCTCCAGCCAGCGGCGCATCGGGCCGAGCATCGTGTCGGTGGCGCAGAACCCGCCGACCAGCACCACCGGCCCCGACCCGCGCCAGCTCCGCGGCGGGTCCTCGACCAGCGGGTGCGACCGGCTGGCCGTCAGCCGCAGCAGCGCGATCAGCCGCGACGCCGACGCGGTGGAGTCGTCGACGACGCCCGCCACCGCGTCGACGGCCTTGCGGGCGACGGCGTCCAGCGGGGCGAACGGACGCGTCAACGCGGTGGGCAGCGGAGTCACGATCGGGTGGTACCCGGCGGGGAGCGCCGTACGCGCCCGGTGACTGCGCCGTTCGCCACGACCGTCAGCCGCCGGGACGCGCGCGCGGCACCGGGCAGCCGCGCGGGAACGTGCCGAGCTCGGCCACGTCGTAGCCGTCGGGGTAGCTGCGGACGTTGGGGAGCATCCGCGCGAACACCGGTTCCTCCCTCGGCCGCATCCGGCGCACGACCGCGCTGCGGGCCCGGACCGCGCCGCGGGCGAGCCGCTGCTCGATCGGGGAGATCCGCGGGTAGCGGAACGCCGCGCGCAGCGCGTCGTCCATCAGGCCGTAGGAGAAGCGCCGCACCAGCGCCGCGGGGGCGTGGTGGTTCGGCCAGAAGGTCGTGAACAGCTCCAGCGTGGCGTCGGCGACCGCGCGGCCGCCCGGGTCGAACGCGAAGTGCTCGCGCTCGTAGGCGTCGAGGACCTCCGCGAACTCGCGGTGCGTGGCCGGCACGTCCCGGATGCCCATGTGCCGGCCGAGCTCGCGGTAGTAGTGCGCCGCGGCGACGCGCTCGTGCTCGGACAGCCGACGCCAGCCCAGCTCGTCGATCCAGCGGATCGGGACGACGACGAACGTGCACAGGACGTAGCGCAGGTCCTCGTTGCTGATCGCGTGCGCGCCGTGCATCTGGTTCATGCGCCGGATCGCCGCGCGACCCTGGGCGCTCGCGAACCCGTGCTCCAGGACGGCGTCGAGGATCAGGGCGGTGTCGTCGTAGCGCTTCTGCACGCGCTCGGTGAACTCGCCGGTCCCGTGCAGCAGCCGCCCGATGCTCGGCACGGCGTAGGTGCGGAACAGCGCGAACGACAGGGCCTGGTTGTAGTCCCACGGGAACTCGAGGGTGGCGCTGATGCGGTAGATCTCCGCGGCGTCGCCGGCCGGGTCGAGCTCCTCGATGCGCCGCAGCCAGGCGTGGCGATCCATGATCGGACGCTAGGGCCCGGGAGCCGTCCCGGTCAACGACGCCCCGACCGCCGGACGTGCTCGCGCGTCCTCCCGCGTGGACGGCACACTCGTGCGCATGACCGCACCGATCGACCCCACCGCCGCCCCCTCCGGCACCGGCTGCGCCGAGTGCGACGCCGCCGGCGGGTGGTGGGTCCACCTGCGCCGGTGCGCGGCCTGCGGGCACGTCGGCTGCTGCGACTCGTCGCCGTCCCAGCACGCCACCGCGCACTTCCGCGCCACCGGCCACCCGGTGGTGCAGAGCTTCGAGCCCGGCGAGGAGTGGTTCTGGGACTACGCCGAGCAGGCCCCCGTCGACGGCCCCTCCCTCGCCCCGCCCACCAGCCGGCCCGACGACCAGTCCGTCCCGGGCCCGCAGGGCCGCGTCCCGGCCGACTGGCGCGCCCACGTGCACTGAGGCCGGGGCGGTGACCGGCAGCCGGCGACCTGACCGGGAACCACTCGCGGCGGCGGACCACCGGACGGTGCGCCCACGGGGCACGACGGCGACCCCGCCGACCCGCCCGCCCGGAGGGCGGGGAGGATCACCGGGTGGACACCGCAACCGTCGCCGACGCCGTCGACGCGGCGGCGGCCCGCCTCGCCGGCGTGGCCCGCACGACCCCGCTGGAGCGCAACGAGCGGCTGTCGCTGGCCACGGGCGCGCAGGTCTGGCTCAAGCGGGAGGACCTCCAGGTCGGCCGGTCCTACAAGCTGCGGGGGGCCTACCACCTGCTGTCGGGCCTCGGCGCGGACGAGCGCGCGGCCGGCGCGGTGTGCGCGAGCGCCGGCAACCACGGGCAGGGCGTCGCGTACGCGTGCGCCCGGCTGGGGATCCGGGGCCGCGTGCACGTGCCCAGCACGACGCCCCGCCAGAAGCGGGAGCGCATCGCCGCCCTGGGCGGCGGCGCGGTGGAGCTGGTCGTGGACGGCGACACCTACGACGAGGCCGCGGCCCTGGCCGCCGCGCACGCCGCGGCCACCGGCGCCACCGTCGTCCCCGCCTTCGACGACCCGCGCACGGTGGCCGGCCAGGGCACGGTCGCCGTGGAGGTCGTCGCGCAGCTGGGCCGGGCGCCCGACGTCGTCGTGGTGCCGGTCGGGGGGGGCGGGCTGCTCGCCGGCGTCGGCAGCTGGCTCGCCGCGCGGCACCCGTCGGTGCGGGTGGTCGGGGTGGAGCCGGCGGGCGCGGCGTCGATGGCCGCGGCCCGGACGGCCGGCGCACCGGTGGTGCTGCCCGAACTCGACACGTTCGTGGACGGCGCCGCGGTGCGCCGGGTGGGCGACGTGCCGTTCCCCCTGGTCGCGGCGGCCGGGGCGGAGCTGCTGACGGCCGACGAGGGGCGCGTCTGCACCGAGATGCTGGACCTCTACCAGACCGACGGCGTCATCGCCGAGCCCGCGGGCGCCCTCGCCACCGCCGCGCTGGAGCAGCTCGACCTGCCGGAGGCGGCCACCGTCGTCTGCCTGCTGTCGGGCGGCAACAACGACGTGAGCCGCTACGCCGAGATCGTCGAGCGCTCGCTCGTGCACCGCGGGCTCAAGCACTACTTCCTCGTCGAGTTCCCCCAGGAGCCCGGCGCGCTGCGCCGCTTCCTCGACGACGTGCTGGGGCCCGACGACGACATCGTGCTGTTCGAATACGTCAAGCGCGACAACCGCGAGACCGGCGCCGCGCTCGTCGGCATCGAGCTGGCGCACCGCGACGGCTACGAACCGCTGTGGAAGCGGATGCAGGCCGCTCCCCTGCGGATCCAGCTCGTGGCCCCGGGGAGCACGGCCTACCGCTTCCTGGTCTGAACCGCTCGGCACGGCTCGTCCGAACGCCGAGTCGGACCGGCGGCCGTCGGGACGGAGGGGACATCCTCGCGACGGCCGCCGGTGCGCCACCGGCCGGGGGGCACCCCGGGGGATCCGGTACGCACTACCGAGAGTAGCCGCGCTCGGGTCACCCGGCAGGCTGACGACGTGGTCGCGAGACCCATCTGTGACGCGATCGGTCCCCGGCGGACGCGTCCTGGTCCGTGGAGCACCACCACCTCCTGCGCACCCGGGGACGGCGCACGGCCCGGCCCCGGCCCTGATGGCAGGAGAGCCACGTTCACGACACCTCCCGCCCTGGACGTGGCTCCCCTGCCAGACGCCGCCGCACCACCCGGTTGCAGGAAGGCCACCTCCCCGCAACGAGCTCGCGTGGAGGTGGCCTTCCTGCAACGGGGCCGGCGGGGTGGGTGATGCGGCTCGCGCGCGGGGGCGTCGAGGGGGCGGGATACTGGTGACCATGGCCGAAGCCCCCGCTCCCCCCACGTCCACCGACGTCCTCGTGGTCGGGGCCGGGCCGGCCGGGTCGGCCGCGGCGGCCTGGGCCGCCCGGCACGGCCTCGACGTCGTGCTGGCCGACTCCGCGGTGTTCCCCCGGGACAAGGCGTGCGGCGACGGGCTCACCCCCCGCGCGATCGCCGAGCTGGAGAGGCTCGGCCTGGGCGACTGGGTGCGCGCCCACGGCACCAACCGGGGCCTGCGCGCCACCGGGTTCGGGCAGGTGCTGGAGCTGCCCTGGCCCGGCGGGTCGCTGCCCGACCACGGCGGCGCCGTGCCCCGCACCGAGCTGGACGCCCGCATCCGCGACGTCGCGCTCAAGGACGGCGCGGTGCCGGTGGAGGGGGCCAAGGCCGTCGACGTCGTGCGCGACGGCGACCGCGTCACCGGCGTGGTGTTCGCCGACGGCCGCACGATCGCCTGCCGGCGCCTGGTCGTCGCCGACGGCGCCCGCTCCACCCTCGGCCGGGTGCTGGGCCGCGAGTGGCACCAGGACACCGCGTTCGGCGTGGCCGCGCGCGGCTACGTCCGCTCCGGGCGCTCCGACGACCCGTGGATCTCCTCGCACCTGGAGCTGCGCGGGGAGAGCGACGAGGTGCTGGCCGGCTACGGCTGGGTGTTCCCGCTGTCCGACGGCGAGGTCAACATCGGCGTCGGGACCCTCGCCACGGCCAAGCGGCCCGCGAACATCCGGCTGCGCGGGCTCATCGAGCACTACGCCGACGCCCGCCGCGAGGACTGGCAGCTCGACGGCCCGGTGCGCGCGGTGAAGTCGGCGCTGCTGCCGATGGGCGGGGCCGTGTCGGGCGTGGGCGGGCGCAACTGGGCGCTCGTGGGCGACGCGGCCGGCTGCGTCAACCCGCTCAACGGCGAGGGGATCGACTACGGCCTGGAGACCGGCCGGCTCGTCGCCGACCTGCTGGCCGGCGAGCGCGACCTCGCGCACGCCTGGCCGGCCACCCTGCGCACGCACTACGGGCAGGCGTTCTCCATCGCGCGCCGCCTCGCGGGCCTGCTCACCGTGCCCCGCCTGCTGCCGCTGGCGGGACCGGTCGGCATGCGCTCGCGCGGGCTGATGACCGTCGCGCTGCGCGTGATGGGGAACCTCGTCACCGACGCCGACCGCGACCTCACCGCCCGCGCCTGGCGCGCGGCCGGCCGGCTCAGCCTGCGGCTGGACGAGCGGCCGCCGTTCCCGGCGGCCGACCTGCGCAGCGCCTGACGACCGAGCGCGGAGCCCCTACTTGCCGAGCAGGGTGCCGCTGCCGCCGTCCTTGTCCTTCTTGCCCTTCTTGATGGCGCGCTTCTCCTTGAGCGACATCCCGGACTTCTTGCTGGCGGTCTGGCGCGGGGACTTGTCGGACATGCTGGCTCCCTGGGCGGCACTGCCGCGGTGGGGGGTCGGCCGCCGGGATCCGGCTCCGGGACGTGCATCCTCGTCCGCTGCCAGGAGCCGGTGTCGCGGGGCGGGTCGGTGCCCAGGACGGCCGTGCCTGCACCGTACCGCGCCCGGTGCGCCCGGGACAGGACGCCGGCTCAGATCCTGCGCACCGCCACCACGTTGTCGACCAGCACGGCGTGCTGCCCGCCCGGTCCGGTCGCGACGCGCTCGGGCGACCCGAGCCGCTCCACCTCCCACGCGCCCGGCGCGAGGTCGAGCGCGGCGAGCGTCTCGTCCGGGGTCGGGAACACGTGGTGGTGGTGCCCCTCGCCCCACGGCGGCATCGCCCCGTGCTCCACCACCAGCAGCAGACCGCCCGGCGCCACCGCCGCGGTGGCCCGGCGCAGCACCGCGTCGCGCGCGAGCTCGACGGGCGACTGCAGGAACTGCGCGCTGACGAGGTCGAACTCGCCCTCGGGGAAGGTGGCGCCGAGCTCGTGGCGGCGCACGGTGACGCGGTCGGCGACGCCGGCCTCCGTCGCGTGCTCCACGGTGCGGCGCAGGGCGGTGGTGGAGATGTCGACGGCGGTGACGCGCCAGCCCCGCTGCGCGAGCCAGACGGCGTCGCCGCCCTCCCCGCACCCCAGGTCGAGCGCCCGGCCGGGCACCAACGGCGTCACGACGTCGACGAGCACCGGGTTGGCGCGGCCGCTCCAGACCCGCCCCTGGCCGCGGTAGCGGTCCTCCCAGAACGCCTCGGCGGCGGTCACCGCGCGGCCACCAGGTCCTGCCGGGCCGCGACGGCCCGCCGCACGTCCTCGGCAACGAGGTCGGCGTTGATCTGCGCGCCCGCCATGAGGCCGGCGGCCGCGGCGACGGGCACGGTGGCGGCCGGGTCGGTGACGTTGCCGGCCACCCAGACGCCGGGCACCGCGGTGGCGCCCCGGGCGTCGGCGGGCACGGCCGTGCCGATCGACGCGGTGCCCACGACGAACTCCTCGGCGGCGAGCCCCAGCGCGTCGAGCACCGCGGAGCGCGCGGTGACGCGCAGGCCCACCGTGACGGCGTCCACCCCGACCACGCGCCCGTCGCGCAGCAGCACGCCGGTGAGCCGGTCCTCGGTGACGACCACCGCGACGACCTCACCCTCCACCACCTCGATGCCCCGGGCGGCGAGGCCGGCCCGCTCCTCGTCGGTGAAGTCGCCCGCGGTGTGGCGGAACACCGTCACCCGGTCGCTGAGCTGCCGGAACAGCTGCGCCTGGTGCACGGTCATCGGACCGGTGGCGAGAACGCCGATGTGCTGGTCGCGCACCTCCCAGCCGTGGCAGTAGGGGCAGTGCAGCACGTCGCGGCCCCAGCGCTGCGCCAGGCCCGCGACGTCGGGGAGCTCGTCGACGAGCCCGGTGGCGACGAGCAGCCGCCGGGCGTCCGCGCGGGTGCCGTCGGCGAGGACGGCGGTGAAGCCGGCGGCGGTGCGCTCGACGGCGGCGACGCGCCCGTCGCGCACCTCGGCGCCGTAGCCCTCGACCTCCGCCCGGCCGCGGGCGAGCAGCTCGGCGGGCGGGGTGCCGTCGTGGGCGAGGTAGTTGTGGACCGCCGCGGCGGGCGCGTTGCGCGGGGTGCCGTCGTCGACGACGAGCACCCGGCGGCGGGAGCGGGCCAGGGCGAGGGCGCCGGACAGGCCGGCCGCTCCCCCACCGATCACGATCACGTCGTAGGTCATGGCACCCACCCTGCTCCCGGCGTGGAGGATCTGGCAAGGAACGTTGCCGTTGTGGCAAAGTGGGGGGCGTGGACGTCCTCGACGCCGTCGGCCCCCGCCTGCGAGCCCTGCGCCGGCAGCGCGGCCTGACCCTGACCGAGCTGGCCGAGTCGACCGGCATCTCGGTCTCGACGCTGTCGCGCCTGGAGTCGGGGGGCCGGCGCCCCACCCTGGAGCTGCTGCTCCCCCTGGCCCGGGCGCACCAGGTGTCCCTCGACGAGCTCGTCGACGCCCCGCCGACGGGCGACCCGCGTGTCCAGCTGCGCCCGGTGCAGCGCTTCGGCGCCACGGTCATCCCGCTCACCCGCCGACCGGGCGGGGTGCAGGCCTGGAAGATGGTCTACCCGCCGGGCTGGCCGCACTGCGAGCCGGAGCCGCAGGTGCACGAGGGCTTCGAGTGGCTCTACGTGCTGGCCGGGCGGATGCGGCTGCACCTGGGCGGGCAGGACACGGTCCTGCGCCCCGGCGAGGTGGCCGAGTTCGACACCCGCGTGCCGCACTCCTTCGCCAACCCCGGCCCCGAGCCGGCCGAGGTGCTCAGCCTGTTCGGGCCGCAGGGCGAGCGGATGCACGTGCGCACCCGGCCCGTCGCGACCGACCGTCCCTGATGCTCAGGCCCCCGCGTCGAACCGCCGGCGCGCCGCCTCGACGTCGTCGCGGTGGGCGATCGCCCAGGTCGACACGGCCTCCAGCGTGCCGGCGAGCCCGCGGCCGAGGTCGGTGAGCGAGTACTCCACCGACGGCGGCGTCGTGGGGAACACCTCCCGGTCCACGAGCCCGTCGCGCTCCAGCAGCCGCAGGGTGCGCGTGAGCATCCGCCGGGAGATGCCGTCGACGCCGCGCAGGAGGCCCGAGAACCGCACCGGCCCGTCCTGCAGCGACACGACCACGAGCACCGACCACTTGTCGCCGATGCGCTCGATCACGTCGCGGATCGGGCACCCGGCCACGACCTGCTCGGTTACCGCGGTGTGCCCTGGCGCCACGGAAGTGCCTCCTTGTGCGGGGTCCACGAGTTCCTGACGATCGCCTGGTTACCGACGATAACCGGAAGGGGACCAGGATGGAACTGCACGGAGCACGGGTGCTGGTGTTCGGCACGGCGGGAGCGCAGGGCTCGGGGCTGGTGCCCGCGGTGACCGCGCGCGGGGCGTCGGCGGTGCGGGCGACGACCAGCGCGGAGCGCGCCCGCACCTGGGACGGGGCCGTGGTGGCCGACCTGACCGACACGGCGTCCGTCCTGGCCGCGGCCGACGGCGTCGACGCGGTGGCGCTGCACCTCCCGCTCGGGGTCTCCGCCCCCGCCGCGGTGCTGGCCTCGGTGCGCGCGCTGCGCGACCGCGGCCTGCCGGTGACGGTGAACCTCGGCAGCCCGGTGCCCCCGGCCGGCGCCCCCGACCCGTACGGCGCGCGCCCGGCCGCCGACGCGGTGGTGGCGGCGGGCGCGGTGGCGCTCACCCCGACCGCGTACCTGGAGAACCACGCCGCCCCGTGGGCCCTGGGTCCGATCTCCCGCGGCGAGCTGGTCTACCCGCGACCCGCCGGCGACCCGCTGGCGTGGATCGCGGCGCGCGACCTCGGGGCGGCCGCGGTGGCGGCGCTGGCGGCCGACGTCAGCGGCGAGCTGCTCGCCCTGGCCGGCCCGGCCCGGCTGACGTTCGAGGAGCTGGCCGTCGAGATCGGCGCCGGCATCGGGCGGCCGGTCGCGTTCCGCCGGGTGACGGCGGCGGAGTACGGCGACCTGCTCCGGCCCGTCCTGGGCGACGGCGCGGCGCAGGGGGTCGCGGCGGCGTACGGGGCGATGCCGGAGGAGCCCGACCCGCTGATGGGGCGCGACGCGACGGCCGTGTGGGCGCGGCTCGGGGTCACCCCGACGCCGGCGCGGGAGTGGGCGGCGGCGGTGCTGCGCCCGGCCCTCGACGCGTCGGTCGCCGCCGGGCGGTGACCGGGTGGGCCCGCGTCAGCGGACCGTACCGGGCGCCGGCACCTCGAGCTGCACGTCGGCGGAGCCGAACCGCAGCTCGCGCTGGCGGTCCAGCCACGCGCGCTGGGCCCACCCGTACCGGCCCAGCACGCGGGCGCCCCGCTCGGCCAGCGCGTAGCGCCAGGTGGCCGCGCGGGCGTCACCCTGGCCCCGGGCCTCGCGGCGCTGCAGCAGCTGGGCGCGGCGGATCTCGGGCTCGCGCTCGGCCTGCACCGCCCGGCAGGCCGCATCGAGCGCATCCGGGTCGACCGGACCGACGGCGAGCGGGACGAGGTGGTTGGCGGCCACCACGACGTCGCGCAGGGCGAGGTTGATGCCCTGTGCCCGTACGGGGGACATCGGGTGGGCGGCGTCGCCCAGCAGCAGCACGCCCGGCGCGGACCAGGACGGCGCGAGACCGACGAGAACGGTGAGCCGGATCGGACCGAGCACCTCCTCCCGGTGGGTGAGGAGGTGCTCGGCGAGCCGGCGGGGGGCCGACTCGGCGGCGGTGCGCAGCCAGTCGCCCTCCAGCACCTCGGCCAGCCCGCCCTTGGGCATGATCAGGCCGCACTGGAGCCGGTCGTCCCACGACGTGTAGGCGACCAGCGGGTGCCGACCCCGCCGGACCATGATGTGGAAGTCCGTGCGCCCCTCGTCGGCCGGCGGAGCCGGGGCCTTGAACCACAGGACGTCGTAGTCCTCGGCCCCGCGGTCGAGCCGCAGGCCGGAGTGCTGCCGCACCGAGGACCCGCGCCCGTCACAGCCCACGAGCAGGTCCGCAGGCCACTCGACGTCACCGTCCCGCGTCACGGCGCGCACACCGACGACGCGCCCCTGCGCGTCCCGCACGGGACCGGCGAAGCGGGTCGCAGGGTGGTGGCTGAAGCCGGGGTGCTCGCCCGCGGCATCGATGATGCGCTCCAGCAGCGCGGCGGGTGAGGCCACCCGGAAGGCGCGGTCGCCCAGCTCGGCGACCGGTTCGGGGATGCGGAAGACCTCCTCGCCGTCGATGTGGATGCGCCACGTCGACACCACCCGGCCCGGCACCTCGGCCAGCACCCGCCCGAGGCCCATCTCGCGCAGCGCGTCGATCCCCAGCGGCATCAGGCCCTCGCCCCGGAACGCCGCTCCGGGCGACTCCTCGCGCTCGAGCAACCGCACCTCCGCTCCGTGCTGCGCCAGGAGCAGGGCGAGGGACGCGCCGGCCGGGCCGGCACCCACGATCACGATCCGCATGTGGTCCTCCTCGGACAGGAGACCAAAGCTAACGCAACTCCGCGTTGCATGCAACATCTCGTTGCATTAAGGTCTCGCCCGTGGTGGACGAGCGGAGGCGGCCGGGCGGGCGCACGGCGCGCGTGACGGCCGCGGTCAGGGCGGCGACCGTCGGGGCGCTGACCGAGCACGGGTGGAACGGCCTGACCGTCGAGGACGTCGCGGCCCGCGCCGGGGTCAACAAGACGACGATCTACCGGCGCTGGGGCGACCGGGAGGCCCTGGTCGCCGACGTGCTGCTCACGGCATCCGACCAGCAGATCCCGCTCCCCGACACCGGCTCGCTCCGCGGAGACCTCGTGGCCTTCGCCCGCCAGGTGCGCGACGCGATCGCGGCGCCCGCCAACCGCGCCCTGCTGTCCACCCTCGCCGCCGGTCGACGGGACGGCGCGCTCGCCGAGCTCGGCCGCCGCTACTGGGCGGCGCGCTTCGCCCGGGCCCGACCGATGATCGAGCGGGCGGTCGCCCGCGGGGAGCTGGCGGACGGCGTGGACGCCGACGCGCTCGTCGTGCGGGTCGTCGGCCCCGTCTGGTTCGGCGTGTTCGGGCCCGGAACGGCGGTCGACGACGCCTTCGTCGACGACTGCGTCGACATCGTGCTGCTGGGGACCGCCCGGGCCCGCTGGCTCGCGAGCCCTGACACGCCATTGGACGGGAGAATTGCCGGAGAATGAGCGGAGCGGCTACCCTGGTGAATGCGTGCAGAGAATGAATTCCGCGCCCCGCAATTCGACCGTACCACGGGCGGGAAGGGCCCGGACAGACCCCTCGTCGAACTGGAGCTGGAGGCGGAGACCCGGCTCGTCCGGCGGCTGCACGCGCTGCTCGCCGCCGAGCTCGCCGCCGCCTCGGCGCAGGCGCGCAGCGGTCTGGCCGCGCCGACCGGCGGCGAGCTCAGCGCCCGCTGGGAGCGCGACGTGTCGGTGCACCGCTGGTCGGAGCGGGTGAGCGCGCTGCGGGCCGCGCGGTCGGGGCTGTGCTTCGGCCGGCTCGACCACGTCGGCGGCGGGACGACCCACATCGGCCGCACCGGGCTCACCGATCCCGCCGACGGGGAGAGCGCGCTGGTCGACTGGCGCGCGCCGGCCGCCCGTCCGTTCTACTGCGCCACCCTGGCGACCCCGCTCGGCGTGGCCCGGCGCCGTCACTTCGAGCTCGCCGGAACGGCGCCGGACGAGCGCGTGACCGATGTCCACGACGACGTGCTGGACGGGGCGGCCGATTCCGCATCGGCGTCGGACCCGGCGCTGCTCGCCGCGCTCAAGGCGCCGCGCGGGTCGGCGATGCGCGACATCGTGACGACGATCCAGGCCGAGCAGGACGCGGTCATCCGGCTGCCGCTCCCCGGTGCCGTCGTGATCGAGGGCGGCCCGGGCACCGGGAAGACCGCGGTCGCGCTGCACCGCGTCGCCTACCTGCTCTACACCCACCGCGAGCGGCTGGCGCGCAGCGGCGTGCTGGTCGTCGGGCCCAGCGCCGGGTTCATCTCCTACGTCGGGGGCGTGCTCCCCGCGCTGGGCGAGTCGGCGGTGGTGTTCACGACGCCCGGCCGGCTGGCCGCCGGCGTGGTCGCGACGGCCGTCGACCCCGACGACGTGGCCCGCACCAAGGGCGGCCTGCACATGCTCGACGTGCTGCGCCGCGCCGTCGCCGACCGGCAGGAGCTGCCCGCGGCGGCGATCGCGATCGCGCTCGACGACGTGACCGTCGAGATCGACGCGGCGACGGCGGCCGAGGCCCGCAGCCGCGCCCGGGCCACCGGCCTGCCCCACAACACCGCCCGGGCGGCCTTCCGCGACGCGCTCGGCCGCCTGCTCGTCGACCAGGGCGTCGCGCGGCTCGGCGACGACCTGGAGGACCCGCCGGAGCTGGCCGAGATCCTCCGGGAGCTCGGCGACCTCCCCGACGTCGCCCCCGTCGACGTCGTGGGCGTGTCGGCGGAGCTGCGCGCGGAGCTGCGCGACGACCTGCGCTCCGACCCGGGCTTCCACGACGCGGTGGAGCGGCTCTGGCCGGTGCTGACCCCGGAGCGGGTCCTGCGCGAGCTCTACGCCTCCCCGGAGCGGCTGGCCTCGGCGGGCGGGGGGACCGACGTGTCCGGGCTGCTCCGCGGCGACTCCCCCTGGACGGTGGCGGACGCGCCGCTGCTCGACGAGCTGGCGGAGCTGCTCGGACCCCCGCCCGACCGCCCCGCGCGGCCGGACGGGCCCGACGACGCGGCGCAGCGGGCCTACGCCGCCGAGGTGCTCACCATCCTGGAGGAGGCCGACCGCGACATCGCCGGGGAGGACCCCGACGAGCTGCGCCCCACCGACTTCGTCACCGCCGACGTGCTCGCCGCCCGGCAGGTGCCCGAGCACCTCGCGACCGTCGCCGAGCGCGCGGCCGCCGACCGGGACTGGCGCTACGGGCACCTCGTCGTCGACGAGGCCCAGGAGCTCTCGGCGATGGACTGGCACGTCCTGCTGCGGCGCTGCCCGTCGCGGTCGATCACGGCGGTCGGCGACCTCGCGCAGCGCAGCGCCCCCGCCGGTGCGCAGGAGTGGGCGGACGTCCTCGGCCCGCACCTCGGCGACCGCTGGACCCACCGGACGCTCACGGTCAACTACCGGACCCCGGTCGAGATCATGGAGCGGGCCGCCCGGGTGCTGGCGGAGTTCGCCCCCGACCGGCGGCCGCCGGAGTCGGTGCGGGCGACGGGCGAGGACCCGTGGGAGCGCACCGTCCCCGCGGCCGACCTCGTCGCCCGCGTCCGCGAGGCGGTCGGGGAGGAGGCGGCGCAGCTGGGCCGCGGGACGCTGGCCGTGATCGCCGACGACGTCGTGGACCTGACCGGCCTCGCCGCCGAGGTCCACACGCCGGTGTCGGCCAAGGGCCTGGAGTTCGACGTCGTCGTGATCGTCGACCCGGAGCGGATCCGGGCGCGCAACCCCGCCGACCTCTACGTGTCGATCACCCGCGCCACCCGGCGGCTGGGGCTGCTGCACGTGGAGCGCTAGCCGGGCACGAGCTCCCGGGCCAGCAGGTCGGCGACGAGGGACCGGGCGAGCAGGGCGGGGTGCTCGTGCGGGGTCAGCCCGGCGGCGGCCAGCGCGCCGTCGAGCAGCAGCAGGACCGCACCGCCGAGCCGGTCGACGGCGTCCGGGTCCGCCCCCGCCTCCAGGAGCAGCTCGACGAGCCGGAGGCGCATCTGGTGCTTGTGGTCGAGCACCACGGCGCGGCCGGGGTGGTCGGGCGGCAGCTCCGCGGCCGCGTTGAGGAAGGGGCACCCGCGGTAGCCGGGGCGCTGGGCCGCCGCGTCGACGACGTCGAACACCGCCAGCACGGTCTCGACCGGACCGGCGTCCCCGGCGACCGCGCGGGCGGAGTCGAGGATGTGCCCGACGGTGCGGGCGCTGCGGTCGGCCAGCGACGCGGCGACGAGCTGGTCCTTGCCCCCGGGGAAGTGGCGGTAGAGCGACATGCGCGCCGCGCCCGCCGCGTCCAGGATCGACTCGATCCCGGTGGCGGCGATCCCGTGCCGGTACACCAGCCGGCTCGTGGCCAGCAGCAGCCGCCGGCGGACCGGGAGGGCGTCGCGGTCCGGCGTCGGGGCAACCAGGGGCTCGACCACCCCTTGAAGATACCGATCGGTCTCATCCAGCGTCGAGGACGTGACCGCACCCGTACCGCTCGACCTGACCCTCCGCGCCGCCGACGGCTACCCCCTCGCCGCGAGCCACTTCCCCTCCCGCGGCGAGCAGTTCGTCGTCGTCGGCGGGGCCACGGCCGTCCCCCGCGGCTACTACCGCCGCTTCGCCACGCACCTCGCGATGCGCGGGGTGGACGTGGTGACCGTCGACTACCGCGGCATCGGCGGCTCGCGGCACGGCCCGCTGCGGGAGCTGGACGCCGACCTGTCCCACTGGTGCACGCTCGACCTCGGTGCGGCCGTCGCCTGGGCCGCCGAGCGGGGTCCGACGTGGATGGTCGGCCACAGCCTGGGCGGCCACGCGATCGGGCGCCTGCCCGATCCCGGCCTGCTGCGGGCGGCCTACCTCTGCGGCACCGGCGCGGGCTGGGCCGGGTGGATGTCGCGCCGGGAGGCGGCCCGCGTCCGGCTGCTGTGGAACGTCCTGGCCCCGGTGAGCTCCGCGGCCGTCGGGTACCTGCCGATGAAGGCGCTGGGGATGGGCGAGGACCTCCCCCGCGGGGTCTACCGGCAGTGGCGGCACTGGTGCCGGCTGCCGCGCTACTTCTTCGACGACCCCGCCGCCGCGGACGTCACCGAGCCCTTCGGCCGCGTCCGCCTCCCGCTCGCGGCCATGGTCACCACCGACGACGCGTGGGCCCCGCCGCGCTCGCGCGACGCGTTCTTCAGCGGCTACACGGCCGCCCCCGTCGAGCGCCTCGACGTGCACCCGGCCGAGCTCGGCGTGTCGACCGTGGGGCACATGGGCTACTTCCGCGGCGACGTGGGGCGCGAGCTGTGGCCGCGGATCCTCGCCTGGCTGGCCGGGCACGGGCTGCGCCCGGACCCGCAGCCGGCCGCCTGACCACGGCCTCCGACCGGACTCGCGCACCGTCCGGTCGGCTGCGCACGTCCGGACGTGCGCAGACGGCCGGGACGTGCGCAGTCCGGTCCCGGTCGCGTCGGGAACGCGGTTGCCGGAGCCGGCCGGCCCGGCCACGGTGGGTGGTGTGGGAGGGGCGGAGCGCCGGCGCGCGCGGGTCGACGCCGAGCGCGCGGGCGGGCTGGTGCACCCGCGCCACGCCGGGTGCGCCGGCACCCGCCCCGGCGGGCCCGGCCCGTGCCCGGTGCCGCCCGCGGTGACGGTGGCGCACCGCTTCGAGAACCCGCGCCCGCACACCGTGCGGCTGTTCGCGTGCGAGGCCCACGCCGTCGGCCACCCCGACCCGCGCGCGCTGACCGCGGACGACCGGGCGGAGCTGCGCCGCCGGCGTCGCACCGCGCGGGAGGGAGCGGTGCGTCCCCGCCGGTGACGCGCACGCTCCGGCCGGCCGCGCACGGTGCACGGTGCGCGGTCGGCCGGCCGGTGCGCCGTCCGACCTCAGGCGGGCGGTGCGAGGAAGGTCAGCGCGGTGGCCGCGTACAGCACCGCGCAGTCGAGCACCTCCTGCTCCTCGGCGTGGTCGTCGACGCCGGCGGACAGGCCGGGCTGGGGGCCGTAGCAGATCGCGGGGACCCCGACCGTGCGCCAGCGGCTCGCGTCCGACGCCGGCAGCCGGACGGCGTAGGTCGGCTCCTCGCCGCGCAGGGCGCGCACGGCGTCGGCGAAGCGGCGGACGAAGGGGTGGTCGATCGCGGTGCCGTCGGGGTCCCAGCCCTTGGTGCGCGTGACGGTGACGCCGGGCAGGTCGGCGAGCTCGTCGCGCACCCGGCCCTCGGCGGCGTCCGCGCTCAGACCGGGCGGGAGCCGCAGGTCGACCTCGGCGTGGGCGGTCGTCGCGACCTGCCCGACGAAGGTGCCGGCGTCGATCCGACCGACGTTGGCGGTCAGCAGCGCGGCCGGGTCGTCCTCCCCGAACGCGGCGGCGAGGTCGGGGGGCGGGGTGACGGGCGCGCCGGTGAGGCGGTCCAGGCGCAGCGCGGCCTCCGCGATCAGCGCGGCGGCCGACGCGCCGCGGCGCACCGACGAGGAGTGGCCGCCGTCGGAGACGGCGGAGACGCGCAGCCACAGCACGCCCTTCTCGGCGACCGCGACGCGGCGGAACCCGGGGCCCTCGCCGCAGAGCAGGGCGTCGCCGGGCAGGTCGGGCAGGGTGCGGAGCAGGTGCGCGGCGCCGTTGTCGCCGAAGACGACCTCGTCGGACACCGCGGTGAAGGTCACCCGCCCGCTCCACTCGTCGCGCCGCCGCGCCAGCGTCCCGGCCGCGTGCACCATCGCCGCGGCGGCGCCCTTCATGTTGCCGATGCCGAGGCCGTACAGGCGGCCGTCCCGCCGGGTCAGCTCGTGCACCGGCACGCTCCACGCGTCGAGGGGCCCGGCCGGCATCGTGTCGAGGTGGACGTTGAGCACGAGGTGCGGCCCGGGACGGCCGCTGTCGAGCTCGGCGACCACGCTGGGCATCTCCTCGACGCGGGCCTCCAGCCGCGGCTCCAGCCCGAGGGCGGTGAGGTGCCGCACGACCACGGCCGCGGCGGCGCGGGTGTCGCCGGGCGGGTTCTCGCTCGGCGCCGCCACCAGCTCGCCGCACAGCGCGACGATCGCCTCGCGGTCGGCCTCGACGGCGGCGCCCAGCTCGGGGACGAGCGCGGCGAGGGCTGCGGGCTGGTCGGGGGCTGCGGGCTGGTCGGGGGCTGCGGACGCGTCGGGGGTGGTCGGCACGGGTGCTCCTCCGGTCGGGCTGGGGGTCACGGCAGGGCCCCCGCGGCGGTGCCGCGGCGGGCGTCGCCCACGGCCCCGGTGGTGCCGGGGCTCCAGGTGGTGGCGACGACCGCGCCGAAGCGGAGGTCGCCCTCGGGCAGGGCGCGCACGTCGTGGCCGCGGGCGCGCAGGTCGTCGGCGGCCGGGTGGGCGCCCTCGACGAGCAGCGCCCCGTCCTCGCTGCGCCAGCGGGGCGCGCCGACGGCGTCGGCCAGCGGCGTGCGGTCCTCCCGCAGGCGGACGAGCACCTGCAGCAGCGTCTGCACCTGGCCGTCCGCGCCCGGGGTCGCGAGCGCGAGCACGCCGTCGGGCGTGACGTGCAGGGCGGGCGCGAGGGTGTGCACCGGGAACGCCGCGGGCCGCGGGGCGTTGGCACCCGCGGTGAACCCGCCCGCCCGGTTGTTGAGCGTGATGCCCAGCTCGGGCACGAACACCCCGGAGCCGAAGTCGTCGAACACGCTGACCAGTGACGACACCGCCCCGCCCGCCGCGTCGACCGTCGCGACACCGGCGGTGTGCAGGTAGGCGCGGGGCCCGCCGCGGCCCGAGGCGCGCTCGACGTCGACCTCCAGGGGCCGGTGGAGGACGCCCGGGACGGCGCAGTCGTCGCGGTGGGCGAAGGCGGCCTGGGTCGCCTCGACCAGCACGTGGTCGCGGCCCGGACCGTCGAGCCGCAGGCCGTCGAGCGCCCGCAGCGCCAGCGCGAGCAGCACGCCCTGGCTGGACGGCGGCTGCACGTGGAGCACGCCGCCGTCCCACGCCGCGGTGACCGGGTCGCCGACGGTGCCGGCGTGCGCGGCCAGGTCCGCGGCGGTGAGCCCGCCGCCGTGGCGGGCGGTGGCGCGGGCGATCGCGTCCGCGACCTCCCCGGCGTAGAAGGCACCCGGGTCGGCGGCGATCCCGCGCAGCAGCCCGGCCAGCTCGGGCTGGCGCCAGACCCGCGGCTCGCGCAGCAGCTCCCACTCCCCGGCCCCGCCGCGCTCCAGCCGGGCCCGGTGGTCGCGCAGCGCGGCGGCGAGCCCCGCGTCGACGGCCACGCCGTCGGCGGCGAGCCGGACGGCGGGGTCGAGCAGCCGCGCCCACGGCAGCCGCCCCCACCGGGCGTGCAGGTCGGCCCAGCCCGCGACGGCGCCGGGCGCGGTGGCGCTCATCCCCCCGTCGACGTGCACGCGGTCGTCGTGCGTGCCCGCCGAGCGGCCGGTGCCGTTGACCGCGGTGACCGCGCCCCCGGGCTCGTGCACCAGCGCCATCACGTCGCCGCCCAGCCCGCAGGCGTGCGGGGCGACCACGCAGAGCACGGCCTGCCCGGCGATCGCGGCGTCCACCGCGCTGCCGCCCCCGGCCAAGACGTCCAGCGCGGCGGCGGTGGCGAGCGGGTGCGCGGTGGCGGCGGCGCCGGCCGACCCGCGGGCGGACTGCGGGGTCACGGCGCCCACCACCAGGCGGCGGTGTCGGCGGGGACCGCCGGGCCGTCGAGCGGGGCGCTGGCCAGCAGCAGCCGCGCCCCGGCGGGCGCCGGCACCGGTGGGCCGCCGGTGACCACCTGGCAGACGACCGGGCCGCGCCGGAACGCCAGCGCGTGGTCGGGGGCGGGCAGCCACTCCAGCCCCTCGCCCGCGGGCACGAGGTGCTCCCGCCGCAGCCGCAGCGCGCTGCGGTGCAGCTCCAGCGCCGAGGACGGGTCGCCGGTCTGGACGTCGACCGCGAGCTCCCCCCAGCCGTCGGGCTGCGGCAGCCACGGCGGCGCGCCGTCGCCGAACCCGTGGTGGGGCCCGGCGGCCGTCCACGGGATCGGCACGCGGGCGCCGTCGCGCCCGCGCCGGGTGCGCCCCGACCGCTCCCACACCGGGTCGCGCAGCGCGGAGTCGGGCAGGTCGGCGTCGGGCAGGCCCAGCTCCTCGCCCTGGTAGAGGTACGCCGACCCGGGCAGCGCGAGCAGCAGCAACGACGCGGCCAGCGCCCGCCGCCGCCCGGCCTCCCCGCCGCCGTAGCGCGTGGGCGGGCGGGGGACGTCGTGGTTGGACAGCACCCACGTCGGCGGGGCGCCCACCGCGGTGACGGCGTGCAGCGATCCGTCCACCACGGCGCGCAGGGCGGGCGCCGACCACGGGGCCTGCAGGAAGCCGAAGTCGAACACCTGGTGCAGCTCGTCGGGGCGGGCGTAGCGGGCCATCGCCTCGGCACCATCGACCCACGCCTCGGCGACGGCGGCCCGGTCGCCCGGGTAGGAGTCGAGGACCTTCCGCCACTCGCGGTAGACCTCGTGCACGCCCGGCTGGTCCCACTGCAGCCCGCGCGGCAGGTACACCCCGGGCGGCGGCGGGGGCAGCGGCCCGTTGTCCGCGTAGGACGGGTGCTTGACCAGGCCGTGGGCGACGTCGATGCGGAACCCGTCGACGGCGCGGTCGAGCCAGGAGCGCAGCACGTCGACGAACTCCGCGCGCACCTCCGGGTGCGACCAGTCCAGGTCGGCCTGCTCCGGGGCGAACGAGTGCAGGTACCACTGCCCGCCGCCGGGCTCGCGCGACCAGGCCGGCCCGCCGAAGTCGGACTCCCAGTCGTTCGGCCGCCGGTCGCCGTCGCGGAACACGTAGCGCGCCCGCTCCGGCGACCCGGGGCCCGCCGCGAGCGCGGCGCGGAACCACGGGTGGGCGGTGGCGGTGTGGTTGGGCACCACGTCGACCAGGACGCGCAGACCGAGCGCGTGGGCGTCGGCGACCAGCGCGTCGAACGTCGCGAGGTCGCCGAACAGCGGGTCGACGTCGCGGTGGTCGGCCACGTCGTAGCCGCCGTCGGCCTGCGGCGAGGGGTAGAACGGCGTCAGCCAGAGGGCGTCGACGCCGAGCGCGGCCAGGTGGGGCAGGCGGCGGCGGGCGCCCTCGAGGTCGCCCACGCCGTCGCCGTTCGAGTCGGCGAAGCTGCGGACGTAGACCTCGTACACGACGGCGTGGCGCCACCAGGGCGTTCCGACGGTCATGTCTTTCTGTATATCTTATCCAGAACCCCGATGCGAGGAGGCGCTGTTGTCCCGCACCTACGAGCTGGCCCCGTTCCTGGGCGAACCGCTGCCCGTGGAGCTCGTCGCCCGCGTGCTGGAGGTGCGCGTGGACGGCGCCTCGGTGGTGCTGCGCTGCGGCACCGACCACCACTCCCCCGAGCTCCAGGACTACTTCGGCACCGTCGCCGAGACGGTGCACGGCCCGCCCGCACCGGGCGAGGACGCCACCGTCCGGCTCGACTTCTGGACCCCGGAGGTCGTGCGCGTGCGCTACGCCCCCGGCCCGGACGTGCCGGACGGGCCGTCCGAGGTGCTCGTCGGCTCCCCCGCCGACGGCGTGCGGCTCGACGTGCGCGAGGACGCCGAGCGCATCGTGGTCGACAGCGGAGCGGTGGCGCTGGAGGTGGTGCGCGAGCCGTTCCGGCTCGTGCTGCGCGACCGGGACGGCGCCGTGCTCTGGGCGACGAAGCCGGTCGACATCCCGAACCTGCAGCGCCCGCAGGAGCAGTGGAGCCCCCACGAGCAGCGGTGGCTGTTCCTGCACCGCTACGCCTACCCCCTCGGCTGCACGCGCACCACCGGCCGCACCGCCGCGTTCGCCTCGTTCGAGCTGCGCCACGACGAGCGCGTGCACGGCTTCGGCGAGGGCTTCGGGCGGCTGGACAAGGTGGGCACCGCGCAGCGGCTGTGGATCCAGGAGGCGTTCTCCAACGCCAGCCCGGCCGCCTACAAGCAGGTGCCCTGGTACTGGAGCAGCCGCGGCCACGGGCTGCTCGTCCACACGACCAACCCCGTGCTCGCCCGGGTCGGCGACCTGGAGCACTCGGCGCTCTCGGTCGTGGTGGAGGGCACTGCGGCCCTGGACCTGTTCGTCGTCGCCGCGCCGACGCTGCGCGAGGCGCTGCCCCGCTACACCGCCCTGACCGGCGCCCCGGCCGTGCCGCCGCGGTGGAGCTTCGGGCTGTGGATGTCGCGGATCACCTACCGCAGCCAGGAGGAGGTGGAGCGGGTCGCCGGCGAGCTGCGCGAGCACCGGATCCCGTGCGACGTCCTCAACATCGACGTCGGCTGGTTCTCCCGCGAGTACGTCTGCGACCTGCGCTTCTCCCCCGAGCGGTTCCCCGACCCGGCCGGCATGTGCGCGCGGCTCGCGGAGAAGGGCATCCGCGTGGCGCTGTGGCAGTGGCCCAACTACAACGTCGCCTCGCCGCTGTTCGACGAGGGCGTCGCGGGCGGTCACCTCGCGAAGCGGCCCAGCGGCCACACCCACACCTTCGCCGGCGGCTACGGCGAGGACGCGGGCCTCGTCGACTTCTCGAACCCGGACGCGGCCGCCTGGTACCGGCGCGGCATCGGGGCCCTGCTCGACCTGGGCGTGTCGGCGATCAAGGTCGACTACGGCGAGGGAGCGCCCCCGGACGCGCGCTACGCGGGCGCCGACCCGGTGGCGATGCGCAACCTCTACCCCCTGCTCTACCAGCGCGCGGCCTGGGAGGCGTCGGTCGCGGCGAGGGGCGAGGGCGAGGCCGTGCTGTGGGCCCGCGCCGGCTGGGCGGGCTCGCAGCGCTACCCGGTGCACTGGTCGGGCGACGGGGTCGCCCGGTTCGAGGACCTGCCCTGCGTGCTGCGGGCGACGCTGTCGATGGGGATGTCGGGCTTCCCGTTCTACGCCCACGACATCGGCGGGTTTTCCGGGCTGCCCGACGGCGAGCTGTACGTGCGGTGGGCCCAGCTGGGGCTGCTGTCCTCGCACGCCCGCGCGCACGGCACGCCGCCGCGGGAGCCGTGGGAGTTCGGCGCCGACGTCGAGGAGGTCGTGCGCCGGTGGGTCGAGTTCCGCTACCGGCTGCTGCCCTGGCTCTGGACGCTCGCCGTCGACGCCGGGCGCTCCAGCCTGCCGGTCGTGCGGCCGCTGCTGCTGGAGTTCCCCGACGACCCGGTGGCCGCGCGGGTCGACGACCAGTACCTGCTCGGCGACCGCCTGCTCGTCGCCCCGGTGCTGGAGGAGGGGGCGCGGTCGCGGCGGGTGTACCTGCCGCCGGGCGCGTGGGTGGACCACCGCACCGGCGAGCGCGTGGAGGGCGGGCGGTTCCTGGACGTCGACGCCCCCCTCGACACCGTGCCGCTGTTCCACCGCGGCGACACCGTGCTGCCGCTGGGGCCCGTCGTGCAGCACGTCGAGCAGGAGTGGGACGGGCCGCTGGAACTGGTGCTCGCCGCGCCGCGGACCGGCGGGGAGGTCGAGGTGCTGACGGGCCGGGAGACCGTCCGGGTGGTGCACACCGCGGACGGCGACGGCGTCGAGGTGCGGATCACCGGCGCCCCCGGCCCCGTCGAGCTGCGGGTGGTCGGCGCGGGTGTCTTCGCGGAGGCGATGGTGGACGGCCGCGACGCGCCGCTGCGCCCCGTCCCCGGCGGCGTGGCGGTGGAGGCGCCGGGCGACGGGGTGATCCGCCTGCGCACCTGACCCTCACCGCACTGCGGAGCCAGAACGCTGGGCGGACGGCCGCTCAGACCGCGTTCCGGCTCCGGAGTGCGGTCAGCCCAGGAGCGGGCAGAGGCGCGGGTCCGCGTAGTCCGGCACCCCGTCCACCGTCCGGACCAGCTCGTCGTTGCGGTGGTAGTCGCCCGGCACGTGGTGGTTGTCGGCGGGCTGCAGGTGGATCGCCATCGACCGCCGCGGGGCCGCGCTCGTGTTCGGGCCGCTGCCGTGCACCGTGCGGCAGTGGTGGAACGTGACGTCGCCGCGGCGCAGCTCGGGGACGACGGCGGTGCGGGCGTCGAGGTGCTGGTCGAAGAAGTCCAGCCCCTCGGGGTCCGGGCCGCGGTGGCTGCCCGGCACGAACGCCACGCCACCGACGCCCGCGTCGCAGTCGTGGAAGGGCACCCAGCAGGTGAGCATCGCCGTGCTGCTGCAGCCGCGCCAGTACTGGCGGTCGGTGTGCCAGCCGACGTTGCCGCGCTCGTCCGGGCTCGCCGGCTTGTGCAGGAGCTGGTCGTGCCACAGCCGCACCGCGTCCGCGCCGGCCAGCGCGGCGGCGTAGGCCCCGATGCCCGGCCACTCCACCAGCGCGGCCAGCTCGCGCACCATCCGGGAGGCGTAGTCGTTCTTCCGCAGGACGTCGCCGTCGGCCGGGGACCAGTCGTAGTGGTCGTAGCGGGTGCGGCCGGGGAAGGGCGCGTCGTGGTCGCCGGCGTGGAACCGGGCCATGCCGCGCTCGGCGGCGTCGAGCACGGCGGACGGGACGAGGCCGCGCACGACGACGACGCCGTCGCGGTCGTAGTCGGCGCGCTCCCGGGCGGACGGGAGCCGGGCCGTGAGGAGGTTCGTCATGGCCCTGACGCTAGGTCGGGACGGCCCCGCGGACGTGCGGGATCGTCCGGCGTGCGGGCCGGAACGTCGGGACCGGTCAGGAATCGAGAAGTGCCGGCGGGCCTGGCCTCCCTACCGTGGCGGGCATGGACACCACCGCCTGCGCCGGTCCCCGTCCCCGAGCCCGGCGGCGCCGCGACACCGAGCACCGCCTCGTCCACGACGTCGACGCCTGGGTGGCCACCGCGTCGGCGGACGGCGTGCCCCACCTCGTGCCGCTGTCGTTCGACTGGGACGGCGCGGCGCTGCTGCTGTCCACGCCGGCCGGCAGCCCCACCGCGCGGAACCTGTCCGCGACCCGCACCGCCCGCCTGGCGCTGGGCCCCACCCGGGACGTGACCGTGATCGTCGGCGACGTCGAGGTCGTCGACGCGCCGTCGCGGGAGGCCGGGGACCGCTTCGCCGCCCGGACCGGCTTCGACCCGCGCGAGGAGCCGGTCCCGTACGGCTGGTTCCGCGTCACGCCGCGCCGCGTGCAGGCGTGGCGCGAGGCCGACGAGCTGCCCGGCCGCGAGCTCATGCGCGACGGCCGCTGGCTCGCCTGACGCCCGTGCACCCCGAACCCGCCGGCGACGACCGCCCCGACCCCTGGGTGCTGTGGCTGCCCGAGGGCCTGCACGCCGGGCTGCACGCCGCGGCCGCCGACGACCCGAGCGGGCTGCTGGAGGCCGGGGAGAACTGGGCCGGCGCCGAGCACGTGGTGCCCGACCACGCCCACCCCGGGTGGGAGCTCTACCTGCAGCGCCACGGCGCGTCGACCTGGGACGTGGACGGCCGCGAGGTGCGGCTGGCGGCGGGCTGGCTGCTGGCCGTGCCGCCCGGGGTGCGGCACCGCAGCGTGGCGCGCACGGGGGCCCGCCACCACTTCGCCTACGCCTCGTTCGACCTCGCCCGGCTGGCCGCCCGCCGCCCGGAGCTGGCCGCGGAGTGGCGGCGCGGCGGCCGGGAGCCGCTGGTCACCCCGCACGGCCGGGCGCTGGAGCCGGCGTTCGGCACGCTCGTGCGCGAGCTGGGCGAGCAGCGCCCGCACGGGGCCGTCGCGCTGGAGGCCGCGCTGGACCTGCTGCTCGTCGAGGCCGTCCGCGCGCTGCTCGCACCCGGGCCGCCCGCGCCCCGGATCCCGCGGCACCCGGCGGTCGCCCGCGCGCTGCACCTGCTCGACACCGAGCACGCCCGCCCCTGGACCGTCGACGACCTGGCGGCCGCGTGCGCGCTCTCCCGCGCGCACCTCACCGCCCTGTTCACCGCCGAGGTCGGCCGCCCGCCCCACGCGCACCTCGTGCGCCGGCGGGTCGAGCGGGCCGGGGAGCTGCTGCGCGGCGGCGACCGCACGGTCGCCGAGGTGGCCGCCGAGGTCGGCTTCTCGTCGCGGGCCCAGCTCTCGCGCGCCTTCTCCCGGGTGCTCGGCACCACGCCGCGGGCGTGGCGGCGGGACGGCGGCGACGCCGGGCCCGGGGATGCTCAGCCCAGCTCGCGGTAGGCCGCCCGGTCCGCGGCCAGCCGACCCAGCGCCGACGCCGGGTCCGGATCGCCCGTCCCGAGCATCGCGAGGTCGCAGCGCGCGTTGAACGCGAGCACCCAGCGGACCGCAGCGGCCGCCTCGGCCCGGTCCCGGCCGCCCGGCGCCCGGCCGCGGGCGGCGGCGTGGTCGTCGAGGAACGCGGCGACCTCGTCCGGCGTCGGCGCCCCGTCCCGCAGCAGCCCGCCCGCGCACAGCCCCGCCACCACCGCCTCGGGCTCGACGACCAGGTCCCAGTCGACGACGGCGACCACCCGCGCGTCGTCGTCGTCCGCCACCTGCACGTTGCCCTCGAAGAAGTCGCCGTGCGCCACCACCGGCTCGTCGGTGCCGCGCAGGCGCCGCACGTCGTCCGCGGCCTCGCGCGCGAACGCGTCGAGCCACTCCCACCCGTCGGGGGTCCGGGAGAAGTCGAAGATCGTGTCGTGCGGCACGGGCCAGGGGCCGTGGTGGTAGCGGGTCCACGCCGGGCCGGGACCGAGCCGGGCGGCCAGCTCGCGGACGCCCGGGGCGCGGCGCAGCAGCTCGACCTGCTCGACCAGCGACGCCGCCAGCGCCCGCCGCACCTCCGGACGGCGCGCCTGCGCGGGGACGCCCCCGCCGACGAACGACTGCACCGTCGCGACGCGCCCGTCCCGCGCCACCGGCGCGGCCAGCAGCCGCGGGCACGGGTACCCGGCGGCGGCGAGGAGGTCCAGCACCTCGCCGGTGGCCGCGAGCTCGGCGGGGTCGACGGGCGGGCGGTGCACCTTGAGGACGGCGTCGCGCCCGTCGTCGACCCGCACGCCGTACACCGCGTCGATGCGCCCGGCGCGGAAGAGCAGCTCGGTGACGTCCGCGCCGAGCGCCTCCCGCACCGCGCCGGCCACCCAGGCGTCGATCTCCCCCCGACCGGCTCCGTCGAAGAGGACGCGTTCGAGGCCGCTCGGGGTGGGGTCTTCTGCTGCGGGTGCCGGTGCGCTCACGCCGCCACGGTAGGGCCCGGGACCGCGCCCCCCACCCGCGGCGTCAGGGGGCCGGGCGGGGGTGGTGGCAGGCCACCCGGCGGCCGGGGACCAGCTCCACCAGGGGCGGGTCGACCTCCGCGCACACCTCCGTGGCGTAGGGGCAGCGGGTGCGGAACCGGCAGCCCGACGGCGGGTCGATCGGGCTGGGCACGTCGCCGGTGAGCACGATCCGCTGCCGCGCGGCGCTGGCCCGCGGGTCGGGCACGGGCGCCGCCGACATCAGCGCCTCGGTGTAGGGGTGCAGCGGGGCGGCGTGCAGCGCGTCGGCGTCGGCCAGCTCCACGAGCCGCCCGAGGTACATGACGCCCACGCGGTCGGCGATGTGCCGCACGACCGCGAGGTCGTGGGCGATCACCACGTAGGTGAGCCCCAGCTCGTGCTGCAGGTCCTCCAGCAGGTTGACCACCTGCGCCTGCACCGACACGTCGAGCGCGGACACCGGCTCGTCGGCCACCAGCAGGCGCGGGCGCAGGGCGAGCGCGCGGGCGATGCCGACGCGCTGGCGCTGCCCGCCCGACAGCGCCCGCGGGTAGCGGTCGGCCACCGACGCCGGCAAGCCGACGCGCTCCAGCAGCTCGATCGCCGTGGACCGGCGCCGGGCCTTGTCGCGCTCGCCGTGCACGCCCAGGACGTCGCCGACCAGGTCGGCCACGCGCCGGCGCGGGTTGAGCGAGGCGAAGGGGTCCTGGAAGACCATCTGCATGTCGCGCCGCAGCGGCCGCAGCTCCTTCTCCCCCAGGTGCGTGATGTCCGTGCCGGCGAAGCGGATGGTGCCGGCGGTGGGCTCGTAGAGGCGCAGCAGCGTGCGCCCGAGCGTGGTCTTCCCGCAGCCCGACTCGCCGACGAGGCCGAGCGTCTCACCCTCGTGGACGGTGAAGGACACGTCGTCGACGGCGTGCACGACGCCGCGGCGGCCGGGCGCCGGGAAGTGCTGGACGAGGCCCTCGACCTCGAGCAGGGCGGGCGCGGTCATGCGGACACCTCCGGGTGCGACGACGAGCCCGACGGCGGGCGCGGTGACGGGTGCGGTGCCGGGTCCGGCCCCGCGTCGGGCGCCGGGTGGGCGGCCGCCCGCAGCGCCGGGCGCTCGGCCGGGTCGCGCCAGCAGGCGTCGAGGTGGTCGGGCGCGCTGCGCGGCTCCAGCGGGGGTCGCTCGACGCACGCGTCGAACGCCACCGGGCAGCGGTCGCGGAACGCGCAGCCCGCGGGCAGCGCGTCGAGCTGCGGCGGCGAACCCTCGATCGGGGTCAGTCGCGCGGCCCGCGCGAGGTCCAGGCGCGGCACCGACGCGAGGATCCCCCAGGTGTAGGGGTGCTGCGGGCCGTAGAATAGCCCGTCGCGGGCGGCCTGCTCGACCAGCCGCCCCGCGTACATGACGGCGACGCGGTCGGCCAGGTCGGCGACGATCCCCAGGTCGTGGGTGATGAGCACGACCGCGGTGCCGCGGGTCTCGCGCAGCTGCGCGAGCAGCTCCAGCACCTGGGCCTGGATCGTCACGTCCAGCGCGGTGGTGGGCTCGTCGGCGATGAGCACCTTGGGCTCGCAGGCGATGGCCATGGCGATCATCGCCCGCTGCCGCATCCCGCCGGAGAACTCGTGCGGGTAGGCGTCCACGCGCCGCTGCGGCTGCGGGATGCCCACCTCCTCCAGCAGCCCGACGGCGCGCTCCCGCGCCTCCCGCTTGGACGCCCCGGTGTGCAGGCGCAGGACGTCGACGATCTGGCGCCCCACGGTCTTCGTCGGGTTCAGCGAGGTCATCGGGTCCTGGAACACCATCGCGATCTCGGCCCCGCGGATCGGGCGCAGCTCGCGGTCGGACAGGGTGAGCAGGTCGCGCCCGCCGAACCGGACCTCGCCGTCGATGGCGGCGGCCTGGCCGCGGGTGAGCCCGAGCAGCGTCATCGCGGTGACGCTCTTGCCCGAGCCGGACTCGCCGACCACGGCGAGCACCTCGCCGGGGCGCAGGTCGAGGCTCACGCCGTCGACGGCGCGGACGGGGCCGGACGGCCCGTCGAACGTCACGCGCAGGTCCCGCACCGACAGCACGGGCTCGGTGGTGGGGTGCTTCTCCATCAGCGGGGCGGTCATCGGCGCAACCTCGGGTCGAGGACGGAGTACGAGGCGTCCGTCAGGACGTTGACCAGCACGTACAGGGCCGCGACGACGAGCGCGGCGCCCTGCACCACGGGGTAGTCGCGACGGGCGATGGTGTCGACGAGCAGCTGCCCCACACCGGGGTAGGTGAAGACCACCTCGGTGACGACGGCACCGCCGAGCAGCGACCCGAACTGCAGGCCGAGGATCGTGACGATCGGCAGCGAGGCGTTGCGGAAGATCTCGCTCCAGAAGATCGCCGCCCGGCTCATGCCCTTGGCGCGGGCGGTGCGCACGAAGTCCTCGCTCATCGTCTCCACGAAGCTCGCCCGCGTGATCCGCATGAGGAACCCGGCGGTGGTGAGCCCGACGGTGAGCGCCGGCAGGACCAGGTGCCGCAGCCACGGCCCGACCAGGTCGTACCGGTCGAGGATCACCGCGTCGATCAGCACGAAGTTCGTGACCGGCTCGTAGGCGGTGCCGGGCGGGAAGCGCCCGAAGCTGGGCAGCAGCCCGCCGTAGACGCTGAAGATCACGATGAGCGCGACGCCGAGGAAGAACCACGGCATGGAGAAGAAGACGGTGGCCAGCGCCCGGGCCGCGGCGTCGATCCAGGTGCCGGTGCGGGCGGCGGCGAGCACGCCGGTGCCGATGCCGACCACCACCATGACCAGCGTGGAGGCCACGGCCAGCTCGATCGTGACCGGGATGGTGCCCAGCAGCAGCTCGGTGACGCTGCGGCCGCTGGAGAACGACGTGCCGAGGTCGCCGCGGACGAGCCCGCCGAGGTAGATGGCGTACTGCGTGATCACGGGCTGGTCCAGCCCGAGGGCCGCGCGGATCTGCTCGCGCTGCTCGGGGGTGGCCGACAGGCCGGCGGCCTGGTTGACGGCGTCGCCCGGGATGACGCGGAGCACGAGGAACACCAGCGTGGCGGCGCCCCAGACGACGATCGGCACGGCGAGGAGCCTGCGTCCGAGTGAGGTCATCGCCTGGCCTCCTTCCCGGTGAGCGCGCCGCCGGGGTCGAGGCGGTCGCGCAGGTCGTCGCCGGCGAAGTTGCACGCGGTGACGAAGGCGGTGATGAGCAGGCCCGGCACGATCACTAGATCGGGGGCCTGGAAGAGGTACTGCTGGCCCTCCTTGACCATGAGCCCCCAGTCCGCCGTGGGCGGCTGGATGCCCAGACCCAGGTAGGACATCGCCGCCGCGTAGCCGGTGGCGACGGCGACGGTGGACGTCGCCTGCACGACGAGCGGGCCGAGCAGGTTGGGCGCGATCTCGCCGAAGAGGATCCGGGCCGGGCGGAAGCCGCCCGAGCGGGCGGCGAGGACGTACTCGCGCCCGGACTCGCGCATCGTCAGCGCCCGCACGAGGCGGGCGAACACCGGCACCTGCGAGATGGCGACGGCGATGATCAGGTTGATCAGGCCGGTGCCGAGCGCGGCCACCACCATGATCGCGAGCAGGATGAGCGGGAACGAGAGCAGCACGTCCATCGTGCGCATCGCGACGGTGTCCACCCACCCGCCGCGGTAGCCGGCCACCAGGCCGATCAGCGACCCGACGAGGGCCGCGATGATCACGGACGCGATCGCCGTGACGATCAGCGGGCCGCCGCCGTACAGGATCCGGCTGAACTGGTCGCGGCCGAAGTTGTCGGTGCCCAGCGGGTGGTCGCGCGAGCCGGGTGTGAGCAGGGTGGCGGTGGGGTCCTGCAGCGTCGGGTCGAAGGGCGCGATCAGCGGCGCGAGCAGCGACACGAGCACGACGAGCGCGAGCACCACCCACGCCACGAGCGTGGCCGGGCGGCGCAGCGCCCGGCGCAGCGGTCCGGGGCGGACCCGGGCCGGGGGCGGCAGGACGGGGTGGCCGGTGCCGACCTCGTCGGCGGCCGGGTCACCGGACGGGGACACCGGGTGGGCGGGGTCGCGGACGGGCCCGGTGCGGGCCGTCGAGCCGCGGGGGTCCACGACGCTCACCCGAGCTTCGCCTCCTCGAAGAAGGCGCGGTACGTGCCCAGCCCGCTCGGGTTGAGGTCGCGGACCGACGGCGCGTGCACCGTGGGCAGGTAGACGTAGGCCAGCATGGCCATGACCATGACGTTCTCGGCGAAGAACCGCTGGACCTGCTCGTAGAGCGCCGCGCGGGCGGTCTCGTCGGGCTCGCCGCGGGCCTGCACCAGCAGGCGGTCGAGCTCGGTCTGCGCCGCGGCGTCGCGGTAGTGCTGCGTGAGGGTCTCGTTGACGTAGGAGTCGCTGGACAGCAGCGGCGTGAGCTTGTTGTCGGGGTCGGGCACGAACGCCGAGCGCTGGTCGAGGAACAGCTGGTGGGCCGAGGCGTTGAGCACGTCGCTCTTGGTCGCCTCGTCGACGTAGCGCATGACGGGCCGCAGGCCGACCTCCAGGAGGTTCTGCTCCACGATCTGCCCGATCGTCGGCCAGAACAGGATGTTCTGCACCAGCACCTCGATCTCGGCGCCCTCGGCCCCGGCCTCGGCGAGGAGCTGCCGCGACCGCTCGACGTCGCGGGTGGACAGCGGCCGCAGGCTCTCGGCGTACCCGAGCTCGGCCGGGGTGACCAGGCCGGCCGGTGCAGTGGCCTTGCCGGCGAACGCGGAGCTGATCACCGCGTCGCGGTCGAGCGCGAAGTTGATGGCCTGCCGGACGCGGAGGTCGGCCAGGGCCGGGGCGCCGGAGTTCATGCCGAGGAACACGTCGATGTAGGGCTCGGCGCTCTCCAGGACGAGCCCGGTCTGCGCGAGCCGGTCGACGTCGGCGATCGGGGCGAAGTTCGTGGCGTTCACCGACCCGTTGCTCAGCGCGCTGACCAGCGCCGACGGGTCGGGCAGGATCTGGAAGACCACGCGCTGCACCTCCGGCGCGCCCTCCCAGTACTCGTCGAACCGCTCCAGGGTGACGCTCTGGCCCTCCTGGTAGTCGACGAACCGGAACGGGCCGGACCCGACGAGCGCGTCGCCGATGGCCTGGCCCTTCTCCTCGATCGCCGCCGAGGACAGCGCGACGCTGTTGGGGTTGGAGCAGCGGGACAGGAACGCGACGTCGGGCTGGGCGAGCACCACCTCGAAGGTGGCGTCGTCCACGGCCCGGAACGACGTGACGTTGGCGCCGCCCAGCTCGCTGGCCGCGTACGTCGACGGCGCCCGCGTGGGGTCGTCCTCGTCGAACAGCCGCCGCCACGAGCGCTCGAAGTCCTGGGCCCGCACCGGGTTGCCGTCGTGGAAGGTCACGCCGGGCCGGATGCTGAAGGTGTAGGTCAGCAGGTCGTCGGAGACGGTCCAGCTCTCGGCCAGGGCCGGCTGCGGCTCGGTGGAGCGGTAGTCGATGTGGGTGAGGCCGCGCGCCACGCAGTCGATCACCATCCAGTCGCCGAAGCTCGTGAAGGTGCCGGGGTCGCTGTTGCCGGTGAGGGCGTCGACGGCGAAGACCAGCGTGCCCGTGGGGCCGGCGCTCGGCGGGGGCCCGCCGGCCGGGCGGCTGCACGCCCCCACGAGGCCGGGTGTCGCGACGAGGCCGGCGCCCAGCAGGGCGGTGCGGAGGAAGGTGCGCCGCCCCAGGGGGCGGGAGGCGAGCTCGCTCATGCGGTGTGTCCTGTTCGCTCGGTTCGGGGTGGCCGCAGGGGGGTGGACGTGACCTGCGACACGGACCGCTCGGCGCCATTCTTTATAAAAAATCTGCGGCGCGTCAACCCCGGGGCGCGTCTCAGCGTCGGCAGCCGCCGTCCCGCTCGGCCCGCACCTCGATCGAGAACACCTCCTCGTACCCCCGGGCGGCGTAGGGGTCGCGGCCGGCCACCAGCACGACGTCGCGGTGGTCGGTCTTGCCGATCTGCACCCCAGGCCGGTGGAACCACGGCAGCAGCGACTGCGCGCTCATGCAGTGGTGCACCAGGGCCCGGCGCAGACCCCGGGTGCGCGCGTTGGGCAGGGACCGGTGCAGCAGGTAGCCGTTGAAGACCACGACGTCGCCCGCGTCCACCTCGACCGGGACGGCCTGGTCGTCGGTGTGGGGGAAGTCGTGCGCCTCCACGGCGCAGTCGAAGCGCGGGTCGTCGTGCTCGCGGTCGGGGTAGAGCACACCCGGGCGGTGCGAGCCGGGCAGCACCCACAGGCAGCCGTTGTCGACGCGGGCGTCGTCGAGGGCGACCCAGACCGCGGTGAGCGAGCGGTCCCGGGTGGGGATGAACAGCTCGTCCTGGTGCCAGGCCTGGCCCGGCTTGCCCTCGGCCTTGAGGAACAGCATCGACTGCATGGCCTTGACGTCCGGTCCGATGACCTGCGTGAGCGCCTCGACCAGCGCGGGGTGGCGCATCGTCTCCGCGATCAGCGCGCTGCCCTTGTGCGGGAAGTGCAGGCACAGGTAGCGGCGCAGCAGCTCGTCGTCGGTGAGGCCGTCGGGGGCCCGCTCGTCGGTCGCGGCGCGCCGCTGCGGCGCGACCTCCCCGGTGAGCGAGGACGTGGCGTAGTCGCCGCGGCACAGGCGCAGGGCCTCGGCGTTCACGGCGTCGACCTCGGCGCGGCTGAAGGCGCCGGGCAGCACGGCGTAGCCGTCGCGGTGGTAGCGCTGCGCCCAGTCGGTCGGGGTGGTGGTGCGCGGGTCGGTGGTGGTCATGTCTGCTCTTCCTGCCGGTGCGGGTGGACGCGTCCAGCGTCGCCCCGCCCACCTGGGCTGGACCATGGCCGAGGGGTTCGACGAGCATGTCGGATCGTGCCACCGGCCTCCCCGCACGTGCTGCACCGCGACCGCGCCGGGCTCGCGACGTGGCCGCCCGGCTCCGACCTGGCCCCGCGCGTGCTGCACGCCGACGAGCTGCTGCTCGTGCTCACCGGTGGGGCGCGCTGGACCGGGGACGGCCGGACGGTCGACCTCGTGCCCGGCTCGCTGCTGCTGACCCGGGCGGGCGGGCCCGAGCACTGGACGTGGCACCCGACCACGCCGACCCGGCACGTCTACGTGCACTTCACGCCGGTGGTGCCGGCGGCCGACCGCGCCCCGCTGGTGCACCACGAACCGCAGCCGGGGATCCTCGGCGCGCTGTTCCGCCAGCTGGTGCGGCTCGACGCCCGCCCCGACCGGGACGCGCCCGGCGTCCGCGAGGTCGCCGACCTGACGTTCGCGCTGCTGCTGCGCACCGCGCTCGCCGGGCTGGGCGGGGCCGCCGAGCCCGGGCCGGACCTGCCCGCCCCGCTGGCCGCGGCGGTCGCGCACGTGCGGCAGCGCTGGTCGGGCGGGGTGCTGGAGCCGGTCCCCGTGGCCGAGCTGGCCCGGGCGGGTGCGGTGGCGCCCGGCACGCTCACCCGGGCCTTCCGCACCCACCTCGGCGTCGCGCCCGCCGCCGGGCTGGAGGGGGTGCGCCTGGCCCGGGCGGTCGCGCTGCTGCGCACCACGGCCGCACCGCTGCGCGCGGTCGCGGACCTGTGCGGGTTCGCCGACGCGTTCCACCTGTCGCACCGGTGCCGCGCCGTGCTCGGCGCGCCCCCCACCGCCGTCCGCGACCGGGCGGCGCCCGCCCCGGAGCTCCCGGCCGCGGTCCGCCGCCTGGAGGCGCTGCTCCTGGGTGCGCCCTGACCGGCGGCTCAGCCCCCACCCAACCCCCTCCCCCGCTGCAGCCAGGTGGCCCTGCTGCAGCTGGGCCGCAGCAAGGCCACCCCGCTGCGCTCCGGCGGCGGGCGGCCGGGGCCGGGGGGCGGGGGCGGGGCCCGGGGGTCAGCCGACCTGCCACCCCCCGTCCACCGTGATCGACTGCCCGGTGACGTAGGACGACAGGTCGGAGGCGAGCCAGACGTAGGTGTCGGCGACCTCGGCCGGACTCGCCATCCGCCCGACCGGGATGCGGGAGAGCAGACCGCGCTCGACCTCGGTCACCGGGGTGCCGGTGAGCCGGGCGCGCTCGGTGAGCAGCTCGCGCATCATCGTCGTGTCGACCTGGCCGGGGCACACCGCGTTGACCGTGACGCCGTGCTCGCCCAGCTCCGCCGCGAGGCACTGCACCACGCCGACCTGGCCGAACTTGGAGGCCGAGTACGCGGTGTTCTCCACCCCGCCGCGCAGCCCGAACAGCGACGACGACACGATCATCCGGCCGCCGCCGCCCCGGGCCACCATGCGCCGCGCGCCCTCGGCGCAGGTGAGGAACGTGCCGGTGAGGTTGACGTCCAGGACGCGGCGGAACTGCTCGGGGCGCAGGTCCACCGCCCGGGCCAGCACCAGGATCCCGGCGTTGGCCACCACCACGTCCACCGGTCCCAGCGCGGCCTCCGCCGCGTCGAACCCCGCGGCGACCGCCCCGGCGTCGGTGACGTCCATCGGGACGCCGACGGCCCCGGGTATCCCGGCGGCCGCCTCGGGCGCCCCGGCGACGTCGGCGAGCGCCACCGCGGCGCCGTGCGCCGCGAGCCGTGCGCCCACCTCGAACCCGATCCCGCGGGCGCCCCCGGTGATCAGGGCGACCTTCCCGTCCAGCAGTGCCATCGTCCACTCCCCTTGCGTTGACTGCGGATACTGTATAAAAAGTTTCCTGTGACCCGAACCGAGAGCGCCGACCTCCGCCAGGAGGCCCAGGACGACCAGCTGGAGATGCTGCGGCTGATGCTGCGCATCCGCCGCTTCGAGGAGAAGCTCGCGTACCTGTTCAAGCGCGGGCGTCTGCCGGGGTTCGTGCACCTCTACCTCGGTGAGGAGGCCGTCGCGGTCGGGGTGTGCTCGGCCCTGCGGCCCGACGACCGCATCACCAGCACCCACCGCGGCCACGGCCACCTCATCGCCAAGGGCGCGAGCGTCGACCGGATGATGGCCGAGCTGCTCGGCAAGGTCGACGGCTACTGCCGCGGCAAGGGCGGCTCGATGCACATCGTCGACTTCGGCCTGGGCATCATCGGCACCAACGGCATCGTCGGTGGCGGCATCCCGATCGGCACCGGCTCCGCGTGGGGCGACCAGCACCTGGGCCGCGACACCGTCACCGCGACGTTCTTCGGCGACGGCGCCTCCAACCAGGGCGTGTTCTTCGAGTCGATGAACCTCGCCGCCGTGTGGTCGCTGCCGGTGGTGTTCGTCTGCGAGAACAACGGCTACACCGAGTGGACGCCCACCGAGAAGCTCACCGCGGGCCGGATCGCCGACCGCGGCCGGGCGATGAACATCCCCGGCGTGCAGGTGGACGGCAACGACGTGCTCGCCGTGCGCGAGGCGATGGAGGAGGCGGTCGCCCGCGGCCGCGCCGGCGGCGGCCCCACGCTCATCGAGGCGCGGACCTACCGCTGGCACGGCCACAACGAGGGCGAGGAGGCCTTCGCGGGCGACTACCGCCCGCAGGAGGAGCAGGACATGTGGCGGGCCCGCGAGCCCATCGCCGCCTACCGCCGCCACCTGCTCGCCGCCGGCTTCGACGAGGCCGCCCTCGACGCGGTCGACACCGAGGAGACCGCGGCCGTCGAGGCCGCGGTGGCCTTCGCCGAGGCCAGCCCCTTCCCCGACCCGGCGGAGGCCCTGCAGGGGCTCTACACCGACCGGGCCCCAGAAGACGTGACCAGCGACCGAGGGGACATCTCCTGATGACCGCCACCGCTCCCGCCGCCACCCGCGCCCCCGCCGTGCGCCGCGAGTACTTCATCAAGGCCATGCAGGAGGGCCTGCGCGACGCGATGCGCGAGGACGAGACCGTCGTCGTCATCGGCGAGGACGTCGACCGCTCCATCATCGGCGCCACCCGCGGCCTGATCGGCGAGTTCGGCGAGCGCCGCGTGCGCAACACCCCGATCTCCGAGGCCACCTTCGTCGGCGCCTGCGTCGGCGCGGCCGCGGTCGGGCTGCGCCCGGTCGTCGACCTCATGGTCGGCTCGTTCTTCTACGTCGCGATGGACCAGGTGGCCAACCAGGCCGCCAAGCTGCGCTACATGTCCGGCGGCCAGGTCGAGCTGCCCATCGTCTACTTCACGATGAGCGGGCCCTCGGGCGCCGCGGCGGCGCAGCACAGCGAGAACCCGCACCCGATGCTCATGAACGTCGCCGGCCTGAAGATCGTCATGCCGTCCACGCCGTACGACGCCAAGGGCCTCATGGTCACCGCGGTGCGCGACCCCAACCCGGTCGTCTACTTCCAGGACGCCGTGCTCGGCGGCACCAAGGGCGAGGTGCCCGAGGAGCCCTACGCGATCCCGTTCGGCGTGGCCGACATCAAGAAGGCCGGCACCGACGTCACCGTCGTGGCCATCGGCGCGCTGGTGCCCAAGGCGCTCAAGGTCGCGAAGGCGCTGGAGGCCGAGGGCGTCTCGGTCGAGGTCGTCGACCCCCGCACGCTGGTGCCGCTGGACCGCGACACGATCTGCGAGTCGGTCGCCAAGACCGGGCGCCTGGTCGTGTGCGACAACGCCCGGCTGACCTGCGGCGCGGCCAGCGAGATCGCCTCGATGGTCACCGAACGGGCCTTCCCCTCCCTCAAGGCCGCGCCGCGGCGCGTGGCCTGGGAGGACGTGCCCGTCCCCTTCTCCCCGGTGCTGGAGAAGCGCGTCCTCGTGGGCGAGGACCGCATCCGCGCCGCCGTGCTCGCGACGATGGAGGGCTGAGCCGATGGACGTCACCCTGCCCAAGTGGGGCATGACCATGCAGGAGGCCGTGATCGGCGAGTGGCTGGTGGCCGTGGGCGACCAGGTCGTCGAGGGCCAGCCGATCGTGACGGTCGAGTCGGACAAGGTCGACGCGGACGTGGAGTCGCCCGGCACGGGCACCCTCACCGAGATCGTCGTCCCGGAGGGCGAGACGGCCGAGGTCGGCGCCGTCATCGCCCGGATCTCGTGACCGCCCTCCCCGCTCAGCGGGCCGACGCCACCCTCGACCTCGCGCAGGAGCTGCTCGCCGGCGTCCGCGCCGAGGCCGAGCGGCGCGGCGTCGCGATGGGCGCCGCCGTCGTCGACGCGGGCGGCAACCTCGTCGCCGCGCTGCGCATGGACGGCGCCCAGCTCGTGGCGCTGCCGCTGGCGATCGACAAGGCCTGGACGGCGGTCGCGCTCGACGCGCCCACCGAGACCTGGGCCGCGTCCACCGCGCCGGGCGGCTCGGACTGGGGCATGGCCACCGCCCTGGGCGGGCGGCTCGTGGTCTTCGCGGGCGGCCTGCCGGTGCGCGTCGACGGCGCGGCCGTCGGCGGGATCGGCGTCAGCGGCGCGGCCGCCGCCGTCGACCGGGCCTGCGCGGCCGCCGGGCTGGCCGCGGCCGGGCTGGAGGTCCCGTGACCTCCGTGCTGGTCGCGGGGGGCGCGAGCGGCATCGGCCGCGCGGTCGTGCGGGGCTTCCGGGCCCGCGGCGACGCCGTGCTCGTCGCCGACCGCGACGCCGAGGGCGCGGAGCGCACCGCGGCCGAGGACCTGCCCGGACCGGCCGCCGCGCTGGTCCGCGACCTGGCGGAACCGTCCGCGGCGCGCGACGCCGTCGAGGCGGCCGTCGAGCTCGGCGGGGGTCTCGACGTGGTGTTCTGCAACGCCGGGGTGCTGCTCGCGCGGCCGCTGGCCGAGTGGACCGTGGCGGACTGGGACCGCACGATGGCGGTCAACCTGCGGGCGCCGTTCCTGCTCACCCAGGCCGCCCTGCCGCACCTGCGCCGCTCGCCGACGCCGCGCGTGGTCGTCACGTCCTCGACGGGCGGGCTGCGCGGCCACGCCGGGATGCCCGCCTACCACGCCTCCAAGGCGGGGCTGATCAACCTCGTGCGCGCGCTGGCCGACGAGCTGGGCCCCGAGGGGATCACCGTCAACGCCGTCTGCCCGGGGTGGATCGACACTCCCTTCAACGACGCGTTCTGGCACCACCAGGACGACCCGGCCGAGGCCCTGCGCGCGCTGGAGGCGTCGATCCCGCTGCGCCGCCAGGGGGTGCCGGAGGACGTCGTCGACAGCGTGCTGTTCCTGGCCTCGCCCGGGGCCGCCTACATCACGGGGCAGTCCGTCGTCGTCGACGGCGGCTACTCCGCAGTCTGAGGAGGACGACGTGCCGCACCGCCTGCTCGTCAACGGCGAGCTCGCCGACGGGGTCGCCGCACCGCCCGCGGACGCCCCGCCCGGCGCCGGACCCGCGACCCCGCGGGAGTTCCACCGCCTGCTGCCCGGCTACGCGCCCACCGAGCTGCGCAGCCTGCCGGCGCTGGCCGAGCGCCTCGGCGTCGGCACGGTGCTCGCGAAGGTCGAGGTGCTGCGCGTCGGGCTGCCCTCCTACAAGGTCCTCGGCGCGTCCTGGGCCGCCTACCGGGCGGTGCTCGCGTCGCAGGAGGAACCGGTGGGCCCGTGGACGGACGTCGAGGGGCTGCGCGCGGCGCTCGCGCACCGGGCCGGCACCCGGCTGGCCGCGGCCACCGACGGCAACCACGGCCGCGCCGTCGCCGCGGTGGCCCGGATGCTCGGCTGGGAGGCGCGGATCCTCGTGCCGGACGGCACCGCGCGGGCGCGGATCGAGGGCATCGCCTCGGAGGGGGCGCAGGTCGAGGTGGTCGACGGCACCTACGACGAGGCGGTGGCGGCGGCCGCCCGGCTCGCCGACGAGCGCACCCTCGTCATCTCCGACACCGCCTGGCCCGGCTACACCGACGTGCCCGGCTGGGTCGTCGACGGCTACTCGACGATCTTCGCCGAGGTGGACGAGCAGGTGGCCGCCGTCGGGCTGCCGGAGCCCACGCACGCCGTGGTCCCGGTCGGGGTGGGGTCCCTCGCCTCCGCGGCGGCGCGGCACCTGCGCACCGGGGGGCGGTCGACGACGCTGGTGTCGGTCGAACCCACGTCCGCGGCCTGCGTCCTGGCGTCGGTGGCCGCGGGCGCGCCGGTGGAGGTGCCCGGACCGCACCGGTCGAGCATGGCCGGGCTGAACTGCGGGCTGGCCTCACCGCTGGCGCTGCCGCTGCTGGCCGCGACGTTCCGGGGGTTCGTCGCCATCGACGACGGCTGGGCGGAGGAGGCGACGCGCGTCCTCGCGGGCGAGGGCCTCGCCGTGGGCGAGTCCGCGGCCGCCGCGCTCGGCGGTCTGCTGGCCCTGGCGCCCGCCGAGGCGGGGGCGCTGGGGCTCGGGCCGGAGTCGTCGGTGCTGCTCGTCCTGACCGAGGGTGTGACCGACCCCGAGAACCACGCCCGGATCCTGGCGTCGACGGCGCACGGGCGGGGATCCTCGTCGGTGACCGCTGCGGCAGGATCGGGCGGTTGACCGACGTGCAGGAGGGGGCACGCATGACGGCACCACGACGGGGCGGCGAGCTGGTGGACGCGCTGCCGGAGGGCGTCGGCGCCGGGACGCTGCCGGCGCAGATCCACGAGCTGCTGGAGGACGCCATCATCCACGGCGTGCTCGAGCCGGGGCAGCGGCTGCAGACCGACAAGCTGGCGGCGCGCTACGGCGTGAGCCGCATCCCGGTGCGGGAGGCGCTGCGCTCGCTGCACGAGGCCGGCTGGGTGGACATCCGCCCGCGCTACGGCGTCTACGTGCGCGAGCGGTCCGAGGAGGAGCTGCAGCAGCTGTTCGAGGCGCGGTCGGTGATCGAGGGCTCGATCGCCGGCTGGGCCGCCGACCGGCACCGCACCGCCGACCTGCGCACGCTGCGCCGCGTCGTCGGGGACAGCGAGAAGGCCGCCAAGCGGGGTGACGAGCAGGCCCTGGACCGCCTCGGCCGCGAGTTCTACGCCGCGATGCGGGCCGCGGCCGGCAACGACGTCGTCGCAGCGGTGGCGGCCAACCTGGAGAAGCGCGCCCGCTTCTACTTCTCGATGGTCGCCGGGGACCTGGGCGCCGACTGGGTGTCGGTGCACCGCGAGCTGCTCGCGCTCGTCCACGCCCGCGACAGCAGCGGTGCCGAGGCGCTGTCGCGCCGGCACATCCTCGACACCGGCCGGGCGGTCGCCGCCCTCCTCGCCGCGCAGGAGGCGACGGCCGACGGCTGAGCTGCGCACCCCGCCGGCCGTCCGCGCACGTCCGGACGTGCGCGGCTCACCGATCGGTGCGCGGCTCCGGCGAGCCCTGCCCCACCAGGGCGTCGGCCATCGCCTGCGCCATCCACTGCTCGTAGCGGTCCAGGCTCCAGCCCCGCCGCCGGAGGAACCGGTCGGCCATCTCGGGGGCGGTCAGCGCCCACAGCACGTCGGCCGCCTCGGCCTCGGTCAGGCCGGGCCGCAGCCCGAAGCGGACGGCGACGTGGTGCGCCGTGGCCGCGGTGCCCCGCCGCCGCTCGTCCTCGATGGTGTCGACGAACGCGCGCAGGTCCCGGTCGCGCCCGGTGCCCTCGACGACGACCACCGCGATCACCGGTCCCGCCCGGGCGAGCATCTGCCGTCCCAGGCGGGCGTAGGCGGCGAGGCACGACCGGGCGTCCGGTGCCGCCGTCATCTCGACGAAGGCCGGCCGCTCGCCCATCGGGACGGGCTCGTCGTCCCCCGCCACGGCCACGTCGTACACCGCCTTGAGCAGCGCCGCCTTGCCCCCGACCACGTTGTAGACGGTCTGCGGGCTGACCGCGGCCCGCTTCGCCACCGCCGCGATGGTGGACCCGTGGTACCCCCGGCGCAGGAACAGGTCACGGGCCGCGGCCAGCACCTTCTGCCGGGTGGCCCGGACCTGCTCGGCGCGGGCGGCGTTCGGCTCCGGCGCCGCCCGCGGCGATGGCTCCTGCACGCCCCTACAGTGCCACCGGCTCCGGCGTCGGCAGGGCGCCCACCTGCCAGAGCACGCTCAGCTCGTCGCGCACGCCCCAGTGCTCGGCGAGCAGCCCGCCCGACGCCCGGTACATGTGCATGGTCGGCATCGCGTAGGGCTTCCCGGTGGCCGGGAACCCCAGGTGCCCGGTGTTGTGCACGCCGTGCACGGTGGCCCGGGCGGCGACCAGGTCGCCGTCGGCGACGACCTCGTGGACCTCGTACCGGATCCGCAGCACGTTCTTGAGGAAGCCCATGATCTGCAGGTAGCCGGCGCGGCCCTGCGGCGCCCACGGCGGGGCGCCGTGGTCGACGAAGTCCTCGGTCACCAGCGAGCCGATCCGCCCGATGTCGTCCGCCTCGAACGCGGCGATGACCTCCCGGGCCAGCTCCTCCGTGGTGTTCATCCCTCTCCCTCCCTCTCGGTGGAACCAGGTTCCACCGAGGCGGTCGGGGCGGACAACGATCATGGAGGAGGTGGTCGGGGCGTTCCACCCAGCGTCCTCGCCACCGTGCCGTAGGGCGGACCGCGCACGCTGCGGTCGACCGCGCACGGTGCACCGTGCGCGGTCGACCGGGAGGTGCGCAGTTCCCGCACTTCCGCAGTTGTCTGGAACGAACGATCGTGCTACACAGGTGGGCATGGGCCGGGGTGACGCGACGCGTGAGGCGATCCTCGACGAGGCCGAGCGGCTGGCGAGCCGCGTCGGGCTCGCGGGCCTGACCATCGGGTCCCTCGCCACGCAGACGTCGCTGTCGAAGAGCGGGCTGTTCGCCCACTTCGGCTCGAAGGAGTCGCTGCAGCTGGAGGTTCTGGAGCACACCACCGAGCGGTTCACGGCCGAGGTGGTGCGACCGGCGCTCCGGCAGCCGCGCGGCGAGCCGCGGCTGCGCGCACTGGTCGAGAACTGGCTCGCGTGGGGGGCGAACCCGGGCGGCTGCCTGCTCGTCGCGTCGGCGTTCGAGCTGGACGACCAGCCCGGCCCGGTGCGGGAGCGGCTCGTGCGCGACCAGCGGGACTGGCTGGACACCATCGCGATGATCGTCTCCGGCGGCATCACCGAGGGCCACTTCCGGCCCGACGTCGATCCGCGCCAGTTCGCCCACGACCTCGAGGGCGTGATCCTGGCCTACCACCTCACCCGCAGGCTCCTCGACGACGCCGACGCCGCCCCGCGCGCCCGGCGCTCCCTGGAGGCCCTGCTCGCCGCGGCCCGCCCCTAGCCCGGTCCGCCGCCGGGCAGCCGTCCCTCGATGGAGGAGCCACCTCATGACTGCGTCTGTCCGCCTTAGCACGATCGTTCGTGCTTTTCGGGTGCTGGAGCGGGTCGCCCCTGGTGCGGGCGCGCGGTGGGGCGCGCGCCTGTGGTTCACCCCGCCCCCGCCGATCCCGCTGGACCGGCTCGCACAGGCCCCGCCCGGCGTCGGGACGGGCGTGGAGCTCGACGGCCGGACGCTGCACGCCACGGCGTGGGGCAGCGGACCGCTGGTCCTGCTGCTGCACGGCTGGGGCGGGCGGTCCGAGCAGCTGGCCGCGTTCGTCGGGCCGCTCACGGCGTCCGGTCACCGCGTGATCGCGCTGGACGCGCCGGGCCACGGCCGCTCCGGGCCCGGTGCGCTCGGCGGCCGGCGGAGCACCGTGCCGGAGTTCGCGGCCGCCCTGCGCGCCGCCGCAGCGCAGGACGGGGGCCGGGTGCACGCCGTCGTCGCGCACTCGTTCGGCGCCGCCGCGGCCGCCCTCGCCGTGCGCGAGGGGCTGCGGCCGCGGCGGCTGGTGCTGCTGGCGCCGATGGGCGACCCGAGCCGGGTGTTCGCGAGCTTCACCGCGCAGCTGGGGATGGGCCCCCGGGTGCGGTCGCGCCTGGAGCGGCGCGTCCTGCGCACCGTAGGGCTCCCCTGGGCGGCGTTCGACCTGCCCGCCGCGGCGCGGGCCGTCCCCGTCCCGCCGACGCTGGTGGTGCACGACCGGCACGACCGTGAGATCCCGTTCGACGAGGGCCGCCGCATCGCGCAGGCCTGGCCGGACGCGCGGCTGATCGCCACCGACGGGCTCGGGCACCGGCGGCTGCTGCGCGACCCCGGCGTCGTCGACGCGGTGGCGCGGTTCGTGGCCGCGTCGGGCGCGGCGTCACCGGGGACGGGCCGGTGGTCGGCGTGAGCGCGCCGGTCCTGCCCGCGCCGCCGCCGGCGGTGGGGGCGGACGGGGTGGTGGTGCGGCCGGTGGCCCCGGCGGAGGCGGAGCACGTGGTCGACGCGGTGTTCGCCGGGCTGTCGCCGCGGAGCAGGTTCCTGCGTTTCCACTCCCCCGTTCCGCGGCTGCCCTCGACGGTCCGGGCGGCCCTGGCGGCGGTGGACGGCCGGCGGCACGCCGCGGTCGTGGCGGTCGCGCCGGGCGTCGGGCCGGTCGGGGTCGCTCGCGTGATCGGGCCCGGTGGCGGCCGCGCCGACCTCGCCGTCGCCGTCGTGGACGCCTGGCAGCGCCGCGGCCTGGGCGGTCGACTGCTCACCGCCGTGACCGCGCTGGCCGAGGACCTCGGCCACACCGAGCTGCGGGGTGCCGTGCTGCCCGAGAACGCGGCGATGCTGGCGCTGGCCCGGCGACTCCTGCCCGGGGTGCGGTCCCACTACGACGGTGAGGTGGTGGAGCTGATCGTCCCCCTGGGCGCCGCGAGGTGGACGATCACGGAGGAGGACCTCCTCGCCGACCTGCTGTCCCGCTGACGCGGCCGCGGTCCGGCGGCCCGGGGTCGACGGGCCCGCCGCCCCGGGCCCGCGTCCCGGGGAGTCCGCCCACCTCGCGCGCGTGTTCCCGTGACCGCGGCGACGGGCTGCTCCGCCGCGCACACCTCCAGCCCTCCGCCTGCGTGCGCGGTCGTCGACGGGGCACGGGAGCTGAGTGGTGTCGATGCTCCCCACCCGCCCCGTCGTTCCGCCCCCGTCCTCGTCGTCCTGGCTGCGGGCGTCGGCGATGCTGTGGGCGTGGAGTACGTGTCCAGACTGCCGCGACCGCCGCTGGACGGGCTGATCGACGACCTCTACTACCTGGAGGGTGCGCCGCCGTACGCCCTGCTGACGCTGCCTCCCGCGCCGTCGGCGCTGCTCATCGTCAACCTCGGGGCGCCGTTCCGCATCCACGCCAGCACCGACACCGAGTCGCACGACTACGCCGACGGCTGCGTGGTCACCACGCCCACCCGCGCGTGGGAGTTCGGCTACCCGGAACGGACCCGGTCCGTCGGCGTGCACTTCAAGCCGTGGGGGCCGGCGCCGTTCCTGCCGATGCCCGCGGCCGAGCTGTGTGACCGGCCGGTGGCGGTGGAGCAGGTGTGGGGCCGACCCGCCGTTGCTGAGCTGCGGGACCGGCTGGCCACGGCGGACGGACCGGACGAGATGCTGACGCTGCTCGAGGAGGAGCTGGTGCGACGGCTGCGCGAGACCGCAGGCCTGGGGCTGGTCCGCCGTACGAGCAGCGTCATCGCGGCGACCCGCGGGGGCGTGGCGATCGGCGACCTGAGTGCGGCAGCCGGTGTCAGCAGCACCCATCTGGCACAGCGGTTCAAGGAGCTCATCGGCGTCACGCCGAAGCGGCTGGCCCGCACCCAGCGCTTCGCCGCCACCGTGCTCGCGATCGACGTCGCCGAACCGATCGACTGGGGCGCCGTCGCCGGCGGCGCCGGCTACTTCGACCAGGCCCACTTCGGCCACGAGTTCCGGGCGTTCACCGGGCTCACGCCGACCCGGTACGTCGAAGTCCGGCGGCGGTTCCTGCGCGAACACCCCGGCCACGCTCTGGACGGCTGGCCGCTGCCGGCCGATTGATTTCCTACAAGAGCGACAGCGCACGGCCCACTAGTTTGGGGCACCCCGAAGCAGAGGAGCGCCCCGTGGGCACAGTGGTCATGTACGCCTCGGTGTCGGTGGACGGTTTCGTCGCGGACGAGAACGACCAGCCCGGACCGTTGTTCGACTGGTTGACCGGCGGTGACGTCCCGTTGGACGGGAGCGGCGCACTGAAGGTGTCGCAGACGTCCTACGACTACATCCGGCCGTACTGGGACCGGATCGGGGTGACGATCGCCGGCCGCCACGTCTTCGATGTGACGGACGGCTGGGACGGGAAGCCTCCGGGCGGGATCGACCACGTGGTCGTCGTGACGCACCGGCCGGCGCCCGAGGGCTGGGACCCCGCGGCGCCGTTCCACTTCGTCGACGGCATCGAGGCGGCCGTGGCCAAGGCGCAGGAGCTCGCGGGTGACCGGGTGGTCGAGGTCGCCGCCGGCGACGTCGGCGGCCAGGTGCTCGCCGCGGGCCTGGTCGACGAGGTGCGCATGGACGTCGTCCCCGTGGTGTTCGGATCCGGCAAGCGCTACTTCGGGTCGGTCCACGCACAGCACCTGTTGGAGGACCCCGAGGCGGTGGTCCAGGGCGACCGGGTGCTCCACCTGCGCTATCGGGTGCGCCGTTGACCGGTTCGGGGCGGGTACGCGGAGGAGTCGACCACGAGCGGTGACACGAGATCGGGCGTCCGGCCGCGTTCGCGCATCGCTGTGCCCTGCCGAGCGGCCGGTGCCGCCGCAACCACAACGGCGTGCAGCGCCTCGACCGCACGGCCCGGATGCCGCTCGGGTCCGCCGAGCCCGTCGTCATGAGCGACGCCGCGCGGGCTCTGGATCGCGCCCACCGGGACGCCGTCGACGACGACCCGGCCGGGTTTCGGGCGCATGCAGGGTCTCCGGATCATGATGCCGGTCGGGCTGCAAGCCGCTGACCTGGAGAGGAAGCTCCTCCGACTGGACTCGAACCAGTAACCGCCCGAGCAATCCACAACCCCTGCGAGCACCTGCGGACGCTGGCCGACACCGCCGACGACGTGCAGGAACACGCCGGGCACACCTCCGGTCCTCCCCCACCGGTCGCGGTCGTTGGTGGTGGGTAGCGGGAGGTAAGCGGTGCCGATGATCTCCACCCGGCCCCGTCGCTCCGGCCCCTTCCTCGTCGTCCTGGCTGCACTGTGGACCGCGCCGGCCGTGTCAACCCTGGAACATCTCGACGCCGGCCCCGGCCCTCCTCGAACTCGTGGCGACCTTCCGCTGCGGGGCATGGGCCGGGGTCGGCGGCGAGACGCGCAGCGGGGTTGATGCGGTCGGTGCGGTCTACAACGCTGGATGAAGACGAGATGACCATGTCCTCACGCCTACAGACGGCAGGCCGACAGGGAGTCACAGCGTACGAGCAGGCGTTACCGTCCGCTTGTAACGCATCACCCACTGCTAGCGACATGCACAAGGTGACAGCAGGTGAATGGACAGCCCTCATTATGGCAGCGGTCTCGGCAGCCTTGGCCGCATTTATGTTGCCAGCTGGACCACATCAAAAGAAATGGCGCATCGGCGTCGCCATTACAATTGTGCTTGTGCTGGCAATTGGCATTGGAAGTTTTTTGACGGGAGCGGGCCCGCAAGTACTGCTAACGAGCTGCGCCGCCACGGTTCTATTCAGCACGCTGATCATTCTGTGGCCCACTTTTGCGTTTTGGGTTCGCTTGTTGGCGACTGTCGCGGTAATCGCCGCCAGTGCATTTGGAGCGGTGACGATCCTGCAGTCAATAGGTAGCAGTGACACAGTAGACAGCGGCTTAGCCCGGACTGAGGGAGTGTTGCTAACTCTTGGCACTGCGATCCCCCGCTGCAATGCCCGATTCGAGGGCACTGCACCACGAGTGGATCGAAATGAAGTCTGGGTGGCCCATCGCGATCGTGATGACGAAGACAAAAGCTACTACTACAATAAGGCGTCTTGGCTTGGCGAGTCAGAAAAGTGGGAACTGGTGACCAATATCGGTTCCGAAGACGACAAGGACCACACTTTTGAATTTATTGCATTTACTCTCGACGGACAGAGTAGCAGTTTTCTTTATAACTTAGCCGTGATTGGTGGAGCCCCGGGCGGTAAAGGCGTGCCGCTATTCTCGAAAGATCTTCCGCACGGGCTACTGCCCGAGCAGCTCGAGCAGACTGCTACACGGCTGGATCAGCCGATTTGTCCGCCGTAAGAGCATCTGACGTACCCGCTTAGATCACCGTCAATCGATCATCGCAATACTTCCAGCCTTGCGCGGCTCGGGCGCGCCGGCCGGGAGCGAAGCGGCAAGGCCGAAGCGCGCAGGAGGGCCGCGCCAGTCCTCTAGGGCTGGCTTGAAGACGTACAGAAACTCCTCCCCGGTAGGATCGCCAGGCGGTGATCCGCGCGAAGTTCAGGAAGAGGCTCCCCGTGACACTAACCGCCGATCTTACAGCGCTGCTCGATAAAGCATTCGCAGCTCTTGATGATCAAAAAACTCCGGTTTCAGAAATTCTTCGCCAATGCCATCGTATCGCGGCGCGCAGAAATGACGTCCTCGCCCTAGCCTGGCTCGAACTTGAGCTTCAGGATACAAAAGAGCTGGGTCGCGAAGAGAGGCTTGCGCGGCGGCTTGAACTCAGCTCACAGGTTGACCCGGAATTGTGGGAGGCGGAGTGGGCACGCCTCGGACAAGTTCATATTCTGCGCCGCTCCTTTGATTCACGTAAGGGAATGGTGTATGGCAACTCAGTTTACAGCCTTGAGCGCCACATCGCTCGCACCCGCGAACTCGTAGAGCTGCTGGTTGTTCCCGAGAACATGGCTCCACTTGATGTCGCGATGCGCTCAAAAGAGTACACAGACGAGAAGTTTAAAATGTTGGCCGAGCTGGCTGAATTTGAGACTATCGCGGACAGGCTGAGAGTAGCTGCTCACCGCTATCTTGTGAACGTGGAGTATAAGCTATCGATTGGACAGGTCGGCAGCGACGCTTATGAACGAAACCGCGAGTATGTAGACCAGCACCTTAGCTCGCTTGACAACGAGGCACTCGAACAGTTCCACATTGCTTACCGACGGGCGCAGGATGGCGACGGGGAGTCTCTCTCGCACGCTCTGACGTCTTGTCGACGTGTTCTCAAGTCAGTAGCAGATGCGATCTACCCGGCTCGTCGGGAACCACTCGTGCTCCCGGATGGAACCAAGGTAATGCTCACCGACGACAAGTACGTCAACAGACTGATGCAAGCCGTGCGCGAAGGCGTCGGCTCTCATGGTCCGGGCGAGGCAATCACGGCAACTCTGACGAGTCTCTATGGCCGGCTTCGCGCCCTAGATGGGCTTGCGAGCAAGGGCGTACACGCGGACGTCTCCGAAAGAGAAGTTGACATCTGCATCGTTCAAACGTATCTGGTCTTGGGCGATGTCCTGCGTTACCGGGCTGGACATTTCGTTCCCGAGGCAGCGATCGCAGCAGACATCGAAGCAGAGGCAGAGATCACGAAGGCGCAATAATACGCTTCCAATGCTGCATAGTGTATGAGATACTGGAGAGGTGGAATTAGCGACCGGGCAGCGAATCGCCACGTATCGACGTCGCCGCGGACTGAGCCAGGCGGCGTTGGCGGGCCTGGTCGGACGCTCGGAGTCTTGGTTGTCGCAAGTTGAGCGCGGCATCCGCTCGGTTGATCGCCTGTCGATCCTCCTGGATATGGCGAAAGTGCTGCACGTTGATGTTGAGGCGCTTACCGGCCGCCCGTGGCAGTACGCTCCAAATGGCACGACGCTTATCGATGACCTCGACAGCATCCGCCGGGTGCTAGTTCGCTACACCGCCCTAACCGGCGCTGCAGACACCGATGATCCGCTGTCCCCTGCCGCTCTGCACGCTCGGGCCGCCGACATTCATACGCAATACCAGGCGGCCAACTACAGCCGGGTGATTCGCGAGCTGCCCGAACTGCTCGTCGCGGCGGACCAGGTACACATCGCCGCGAACGGCGACCGTGAGCAGCTGCTCGGGTACGTCTCGGTCTACGTGGCCGGCGCCAAGCTGTTGACCAAGCTCGGCTCCGCCGACCTCGCGGCCGTGGCCGCCGACCGGGCCGCGATGACCGCAGGCACGGTCGATTCCCTCGCTGCGCAGGGCATGGCGGTCTACCAGGTGGTGTGCGCGCTGCTGCGCTCCGACCGGACCGACGAGGCGGAGACGCTGGCCGTCACGATGGCGGAGCGGCTGACCCCGCGAGTGCGCACCGACGAACCGTCGCTGCTCTCGATCACCGGCGCGCTCTGGCTGATCGCCGCCGTCATCGCCGCGCGTCGAACCGACCGGGCGCAGGCGTGGGCGCGGCTCGACCAGGCGGACACGCTGGCCCGACTGCTGGGCATGGACGCCAACCACGCCTGGACCGCGTTCGGCCCGACGAACGTCGCCATCCACCGGGTGTCCGTCGCCGCCGAACTCGGCGACCCGGCCGAAGCGCTCGCCGCCGCCGGAGCCGTCGACGTCGACCGGCTCCCCGCCGGCCTGCACAGCCGGCGCGCGCAGGTCCACCTGGATCTCGCCTGGGCACAGTCGCAGCGCAAGCGGGACGCCGAGGCCACGCTCCACCTGCTCGAAGCGGAGCGGGCCGCGCCCGAGTCGATCCGCTACAACGTCATGGCGCGCGAGACCCTGCGCGAGATGCTGGGCCGGCAGCGCAGGAAGCCGACCCGCACCCTGACCGACCTCGCAGCGCGGGCCGGCGCGCTGGAGTAGAACTCTCGCGTGACCGCGCCCCTGACCCTCGTCGTCTGCGGGGCGCCCCTGACCGCCCGGACACCCGATGTCGCCGGGGCACTCGTGGCCGCCGGCTGGGACCTGACCGTGGTCGGGTCGCCGGCCAGCCGGGCGTGGCTCGACCTCGACGCCGTCCAGGCCGTCACCGGCTCGCCCGTGCTGTTCGACCAGCGCGACGCCGCGCAGGCCCGCCGCCCCCGCCCGGTCGCCGTGGTCGCGTGCCCGCTCACGCTCAACTCGGCGAGCAAGGCCGCGACCGCGGTCATGGACACCTACGCCACCGGCGTCCTGTGCGACGCGCTCGGCGCTGGCCTCCCGCTGACGGTGGTGCTCACCGTGTCCAGTCGGCTCTGGCCCCATCCGGCGTGGGCCGGCCACCTCGCCACCCTCGACCGCGCCGGCACCCGGTTCGTGAACCCGCACACAGGGCTGGCGGGCGCGCCCGAACCCGTGCAGTCTGGCACCGGGCCGGACGTCGTCGCCGGCTTCTCGCCCGACGCCCTCGCCCGCGTCGTCGGCCCTCCCCCGCGCTCCTAACGCTCACCACCAACCCGCACTTTTGTGCGGGTGGTACTCGCGTGCGCGGTGCGGCTCCTGATCGGCGGTCTCCTTCTCCTGCCACCTCCCAGACCGCAGGAGACGAGAACCGTGAAGCTGCTCATCGACATCTCGCACATGGCCTTCCACGTCGGCCGCCCCTTCGAGCGCCGCCTCGACGACAACGGCGTGCAGCGCCTCGACCGCAAGACCCGCATACCGCTCTGGTCCGCGCAGCTCGTCGTCATGAGCGACGAGGGCGCCGACACGATCAACGTCACCGTGGCCGGTGATCCGCCGCCGCTGCAGCAGGGCCAGCAGGTCACGCCCGTACAGCTCGTCGCGATCCCCTGGGCCCGCAACGGTCGCGACGGCGTCGCCTACCGCGCCGCCGAGATCCGCCCGCTCGCTGCGGCCAAGGCGTCCTGATGCCGGCCGTCGTCCGCACCTCGCGGGATCGCCTCACCCGCACCGAGCCGTTCGAGGTGTTCACCCGTCCGCAGCGCTCGTGGCCGGCCCGGCTGCTCGGCCTGGCGATCCGGCTCCGCGCCGAGATCACTGTGACGATCGCGGTCCTGACCGCCTGGGCCTGGCTGCGCGACCGGATCACCGTGTGGACCGCGCCGGCCGTCGCGCCGGAGTCGGCCGCCGCCGCCGAGCAGCTGCGGAGTGCGTCGCTGGTCGCCGGCCTGGTCCTGCTCGGGCTCGTCCTGGTCGTGCTCGCGGTTCCGATGACGCGCCGCTACGTCGTGCGCCGCTGCTTCGCGGTGATGACGCGGCACCGCTTCCGCGCCGCGTGCATCGAGCGCCGGGTCATGAACTTCTCGGGCAACGTGCCGCTGCTGCTGTGGTGCCGGCCGACGCCCGTCGGGGAGCGCATGTGGGTGCTGCTGCGCGCCGGCATCGATGCCGGGGACATCGAGCGGAACCTCTCGCACGCCGCCTCCGCGTGCTGGGCCGGCGACGCCCGCGCGGCCGCGCACCGGAAGGTCAGTGCGCTCGTCGTCGTCGACGTCATACGGCGCGATCCGCTGCGCGGACGGGCGCACATCTCGCCGCACTCCACGCCGCCGGCCCGGCGTCGGCGGCTGGTCGTCCTGCGGGGTGGTCGGAGTGCTTAGCGTCCTGGGCCGCCACCGGCGCGAGCCGTTCCCGCCCGCGGTGTCGATCTACGACCCGATCCCGGTCGGTATCGACGAGAATGCCGCGCCGGTGCTGCTGCGGCTGATCTACAAGAACCTCCTGGCCGCCGGCGAACCCGGCTCGGGCAAGTCCGGCGCGCTCAACAACGTCGTGGCGCACGCGGCCCTGTCCGCCGACTGCCGGCTGTGGCTCATGGACGGCAAGGAGGTGGAGCTCGGGCTGTGGCGCGACTGCGCGGACCGGTTCATCGGTCCCGATCTGGCCGAGGGCCTCGACGCGCTCGCCGAGCTGCAGGCCGAGATGCAGCGCCGGTACGCCCGACTCCGGGCCGACGCCCGCCGCAAGATCGAGCGGGACGACTGGACCGACGCGGTCATGCTCGTGATCGACGAACTCGCGTACTACTCGGCCACGGCCGGCGACAAGAAGCAGCGCGAGCAGTTCTCGCTCCTGCTGCGTGACCTCGTCGCCCGGGGCCGCGCCGCCGGCGTGATCGTCGTCGCCGCGACCCAGCGGCCCAGCCACGACATCATCCCGACCTCGCTGCGCGACCTGTTCGGCTACCGGCTGGCGTTCCGCTGCACCACCGAGACCAGCTCGGACATCGTGCTCGGCCACGGCTGGCACGCGCGCGGCGCCGACGCCTCGACCATCGACCCCGGCGAACCGGGGGTCGGCTGGCTGCTCGCCGAGGGCGGCGTCCCGTTCCGGATGCGCTGCTCCTGGCTGACCGACGACGACATCGCCACCATCGCCCGGAGGGCCGCCGCATGAACCGCACCGACGAGTTCCAACTGATCATGCTCGGCATCGGCATCCTGTGCGGGCTCGCCGCCGCATCGGCCGTCTGGCCCGTGATCGACGTCGTGATGACGGTCGGCCTGCTGGGCATCCTCGGGCTGCTCGTCGCCGGCTACCTCGGCCGGGAGCTTGTTCGGGAGCTGCGGTTCCGCCGCGACATGCTGGCCCTCGACCGCCGGGACGCGAGCCGCGCCGCTGCCCTGGTGGGGCGGCCTCGATGAGCGCGTCCGCTGTCAAGGCGCGCTTGACGCCCGAAGGGCCGGCGCGGGTCGTCGAGAACGACGCCTACCTCGCGTTCGGCCGCCGGGTCATCGCGGCCGCCGGGCGCCGGGTCGCAGCCGGTGACGTCGACGGGCTTGCGAGTCTCGCCGCCCTGGCAGGCCGCGTCGACGACGCGCTCGCCACCGCCGTGACCGGGCTGCGCGCCGCCGGCTACAGCTGGTCGGAGATTGCGACCCGGCTCGACATCTCCCGCCAGGCCGCCCATCAGCGCTGGGGCCATCTCGAGCACGGAACCCCGCGATGACCGCCGCGCCGACCTGGGCCGCCGCGCCACGCTGGGCCGGCGCGAACGTCACCGACCTCGTCCGCCGCGCCGGCTCCGCCGACTACCAGCAGTGGCAGGGCCACATCCGGGCCGCCGCCGGCTGCTCGTACCCGATCCGGCTGCGCGGGGACCTGCACACCGTGGAGAACAGCACCGGCCGGATCACCGCGACGGCGAGCACCGACGCGATGCCGGACGGGCTGCTCTACGTGCCCTGCGGCAACCGCCGCGCGACCGTCTGCCCCTCGTGCGCCGAGACCTACCGCGCCGACACCTTCCAGCTCGTCAAGGCCGGCCTGGCCGGTGGCAAGGGCGTCCCGGCCACCGTGGCGGAGCACCCGTGCGTGTTCCTCACCGGTACCGCGCCGTCGTTCGGGCCGGTGCACACCCACCACCGCGACGGCCGGCCCTGCCGACCCCGCCGCGCTGCCGAGACCTGCCCGCACGGGGTGGTGCAGGAGTGCAGGGCTCGGCACGCCGACGACGACCCCGCCGTGGGCCGGCCGCTGTGCCTGGACTGCTACGACCACGACCACCAGGTCGTGTGGAACGCCTTCGCCGGGGAGCTGTGGCGTCGGTCGATGAACACCGCCAACCGCCACCTGCGCGCGCTCGCGGACCGGCACGGCGGCGGGCGGCTGCGGCTGTCCTACGCCAAGGTCGCGGAGTTCCAGCGGCGCGGGGTCGCCCACGTCCACGCGATGGTCCGCCTCGACGGCGTCGACCCGGCCGACCCCGCCGCGATCCTCGCCCCGCCGCCGTCGATCACCTCCGCGCACCTGGCCGTGCTGCTGCGCGATGCCCTGTCGTCCACCTCGTTCACCACCCCGCCGCACCCCGCCCACCCCGACGGGTGGGAGATCGCCTGGGGTGCCCAGCTCGACCCCCGACAGGTCCGGCTCACCGTCCGGGACGTCGACGACGCCGGGCACATCAGCACCGGCGCCGTGGCCGGCTACCTCGCCAAGTACGCCACCAAGGCCACCGAGGTCACCGGTCACGCCTCCGCCCGGCTCGACGACGAGACGGCCGCGCTGCACGCTGACCGCCGGACGCACCCGGGGCGGCTGATCGCCGCGTGCTGGCGGCTCGGGCAGGTCCCGACCACGGTCCTGATCGCCCACCGGGAGTGGGCCCGCCGGCACGCACCTGACGAGGACGGCGACCCGCTCGCCGAGTGGATGGCAGGCTACGGGCGGCTCCGCCGCTGGGCCCACATGCTCGGCTTCGGCGGCCACTTCTCCACCAAGAGCCGCCGGTACTCGACCACCCTCGGCGCACTGCGGGAGGCCCGCCGCGCCTGGCGCCGCGCCCACCTCGACGACCGGCCCGACGACCAGGCCGCCGACGACGATCCCGACGGCGAGGAGACCACCGTCGTGATCGGCGCCCTGGCCTTCGCCGGCATCGGCTGGCACACCACCGCAGACGCCCTGCTCGCCAACACCGCCGCCGCTAACGCCCGCGAGCACCGACTCACCGCCCGCGTGGAGCTGACCACCACCACTTGAGGAGACGCGCCATGCGCGGCACGACCGACCACCACGACCACACGAACGGAAGGACGATCATGATGCCCACGAGCACCCCGGCCCGCCTGTGGTCGGTGCAGGACGTGTCCGACTATCTCGGCGTCCCGGTGATGACGCTCTACCACTGGCGCCGCTCCGGGGCCGGCCCGCGCTGCGCCAAGATCGGCCGGCACCTCCGCTATCGCGCCGAGGACGTCGAGAGCTGGCTCGACGAGCAGACCCGGAAGGCGGGCTGACCGGTGCCGCGCCCTCCCCTGCCGATCGGCACCTACGGCAACATCACCACGCACGCCGTGGCCGGCGGGTTCTGCGCGGTGACCCGGTTCCGCGACCACGACGGCGTGACGAGGAAGGTCAAGCGGGTCGGGCCTACGGCGGCGGTCGCCAAGAACAGGCTGCGGGAGGAACTGCGCGACCGCGCTCGACAGGGCCCGACGACCGGGCTCACCGGTGACTCGCGGTTCCGCCTCGCGGCTGCCGAGTGGCTGGCCGGCGTCGCGCTGTTGGTGGAGCAGGGCCGGCGCTCGCCGAACACGCTGCAGCTCTACCGGCTGATCCTCGCGACGCACGTCGAGCCGGCCCTCGGGGAGCTGCGGCTGCGGGAACTCTCGGTGCCCCGGCTGGACCGGTTCGTGCAGACGCTCCAGCTCCACAAGGGCGCCTCGACGGCGAAGCTCGCCCGCACGGTCGTGTCCGGCGTGATGGGGCTGGCCGCGCGTCACGGCGCGATCGCGACCAACCCCGTCCGGGACCTCGGGCGGATCGTCACCTCGCCGGCACGGCCCCCGCGCGCCCTCACCCCCGACGAGCGGCGGGCCTGGATCGAGCGCCTGGACGCCGACGAGGACGCCCGGCGCAAGGACTTGCCGGACCTGTGCGAGTGGATGCTCGGCACCGGCGTGCGCATCGGTGAAGCCCTGGCCGTGAGCTGGGACGAGGTGGACCTCGCCGCCGGCACGGTCGCGATCGAGCACACGGTGGTGCGGATCAAGGGAGTCGGGCTGCTCCGGAAGGGCACCAAGAGCAGCGCCGGGGAGCGCACGCTCCGGCTGCCAGCGTTCACGGTCGCGATGCTGCGCCGGCGCAAGCTCGCCTCGGGTGGCCGTGGCCCGGTGTTCCCCGACTCGCAGGGCGGGTGGCGCGACCCGTCGAACACATCGCGAGACCTGCGGAACGCCCGGGGCTCCGAGGAGTTCGCCTGGGTGACCTCGCACGTGTTCCGCAAGACGGCGGCGACGGAGCTGGACCGGGCCGGCCTCTCCGCGCGCGTGATCGCGGACCAGCTCGGGCACGCCAAGGTGTCGATGACGCAGGACCGCTACCTCGGCCGACAGGCCGTCACGAGCGACGCGGCGGATGCTCTGGACCGGGCGCACCGGGAGGCCAGGAGGGACCGCGACAGACGGGTTTCCGGTCCGTAAGCGGTACTTCGATCTTGTGGGGGTTCACGCGCCAATGCGCTGACGTGGAAGGGAAGCTCCTCCGACTGGACTCGAACCAGTAACCGCCCGATTAACAGTCGGGTGCTCTGCCATTGAGCTACGGAGGACCGTCGGTGTCGCCTGTGCGACGGGGAGAACTCTAGCAACCGCCCGCACACGGCTTCTGACGGGGGCGGCAGGATGGCCGCCCGTGGGGCGGCGGGGTGGGCGGTTCGTGCGGTACGTGGCTCTCGACGAGGCGGCGGCGGGCGAGGGGTACCCGTTCGACCTGCCCGTCGTGGACGGGCTGCGGCGGGGGTGGCTGACGCTGGGGCCCGGGGTGACGTTCCTCGTCGGGGAGAACGGGTCGGGGAAGTCGACGCTCGTGGAGGGCGTGGCCGTGGCGGCCGGGCTCAACGCCGAGGGCGGGTCGCGGTCGTTCCGCTTCTCCACGCGGGCGAGCGAGTCGGCGCTGGGCGGGGCGCTGCGGCTGGGGCGGGCGCCGGGGCGGGAGGAGCGGTCGTTCTTCCTGCGGGCCGAGTCGTACTACAACGTGGCCACCGAGATCGAGCGGCTCGGGCTGGCCGGCTCCGGCGCGTACGGCGCGGTGTCGGCGCACGAGCGCTCGCACGGCGAGTCGCTCCTCGACCTGCTCACCCACCGGTTCCGGGACCGGGGGCTGTACCTGCTCGACGAGCCGGAGGCCGCGCTGTCCGTGCGCGGCTGCCTCCGTGCGCTGGCGCGGATCGACGCGCTGGTGGGCCGGGGCGCCCAGTTCCTCGTCGCGACGCACTCGCCGGTGCTGCTGGCCGTGCCCGAGGCCCGGATCCTCGAGATCCGGGACGACGGCCGGATCGAACCGGTGGCCTACGACGACGCGCTGCCGGTGCGGGCGACCCGCGCGTTCCTCGACGACCCGGGCGCCGCGGTGGCCCGGTTGCGCCGCTCCACCTGACCCTCGTTGTTGGAAGTTGTCGAATCGTAGCCGTTCTGACTGTTCGAGCGTGTTGGAAAGTCTTGACTTCTGGGTGGGGGTCAGCCATCGTCCCCCCAACCCGTGGCTCGCCACGGCATCCGTCCACCTCACCGTCGAGGAGCCTCGATGTCCCGTACTCCCTGGCGGCGGCGCCTGCTCGCCACCGCCGCCGTCACCCCGCTCGTCGCCCTGGCCGCCTGTGGCGGCGGAGGGGGCGGGGGCACCGCAGGTGGTGGTGGTGGGGCCGCCGCGCCCGAGGCCGCCGCCTGCGCGCCGTCCGAGGGCCCCGTGGAGCTGACCTTCACGTCCTGGGTCCCGGGCGTCGAGGAGGCCGTGGCGCTGTGGAACCAGCAGAACCCGGACATCCAGGTCACCGCGGAGAGCGTCCCCTCCGGCAACTCGGGCACCTACAACAACCTGTTCAACGGCCTGCAGGCCGGCACGGCGCCCGACCTGTCCCAGATCGAGTACGACTCGCTGTCGAGCTTCCGCCTGCAGGACGGCCTCGTGAACATCGCGGAGTGCCCCGGCGTCTCCGACGCCTCGGGCCAGTTCGTCGACTGGACCTGGTCGCAGTCGCAGCTCGGTGACGACGGCGTGTACGCGGTGCCGCAGGACACCGGCCCGATGGCGCTGTACTACCGCAAGGACCTCTTCGACGCCGCCGGCATCGCCGCCCCCACCACGTGGGAGGAGTACTACCAGGCCGCCGTCGCGCTCAAGGCGGCCAACCCCCAGGTGCGCATCACGCACTTCCCGCAGGTGGACGCCAACTGGTTCACCGGCCTGCTGTGGCAGAACCAGGCGAGCCTGTTCGAGCTCGAGGGCGACAACATCTCGGTGACGGTCGACAGCCCGGAGAGCCAGGAGGTCGCGCAGTACTGGCAGCGGATGATCGACGAGGACCTGATCGCCACCAACCTGCAGGGCTTCTCCCCCGACCTGTACTCGGCCTGGAACAGCGGCACCGTCGCCAGCTGGGTGTCGGCCGCGTGGGGCTACTCGACGATCCGCGACAACGCCCCCGACACCGCGGGGCTCTGGGCCGTCGCGCCCATGCCGCAGTGGGAGGCCGGCGGCACCAACGCGGGCAACTGGGGCGGCTCGACGACCGCCGTGCTGAGCGGCACCGAGCACCCGGCCGAGGCGGCGGAGTTCGCGCTGTGGCTGAACACGAACCCGGAGTCGCTGGAGATCCTCAACCGCGAGGGCGGCCTGTTCCCGGCGGCCACCGCCGGTGAGGACCTGCCCGCGCTGTCCGAGGGCGTCGAGTTCTACGGCGGCCAGCCGATCTTCGACGTGTTCCGCGACGCGTCGGGCCAGGTGGACACCGACTTCACCTGGGGTCCGACCATGACCGACACCTACCGCGCCATGTCCGACGGCTTCACCGCCGCGCTCAACGGGCAGGGCACGCTGACCGACGCGCTCGGCGCGGCCCAGACGGCGTCGATCGACTCGCTGCGGGCGCAGGGCATCCAGGTGGACGGCTGAGTCGCATGGCGACTCCCGTCACCACCCCGACGGGGCCGGCCACGCCGGCCCCGTCGGGGGCCTCCCGACTCTCCCGCCCCGCGCGGCGCAGCTCCGGAAGCCGCGCGTGGCTCTTCTTCGTCCTGCCGTTCGCGGTGCCGTTCGTGCTGTTCTACCTGGTGCCGATCGGCTACGCGATCACGCAGTCGCTGCTCAAGACGGAGCGCTCGGGCGGCATCTTCGGCGAGTCCCGCACGGTGTTCGCCGGGTTCGAGCAGTACGCGGCGGCGTTCGCCGAGCCGGCGTTCCTGGAGGGCATCGGGCGGATGCTGCTGTTCGGCGTCGTGCAGGTGCCGGTCATGCTCGCCCTCGCCCTGGTGCTGGCGCTGCTGCTCGACTCCGCGGTCGTGCGCCTCAAGCGGTTCTTCCGGATCGTCTACTTCCTGCCCTACGCCATCCCCGGCGTCATCGCCGCGCTGATGTGGGCGTTCCTCTACAGCCCGCAGCTCTCGCCGATCGTGAACCTGCTCGACGCGGTCGGCCCGCGCCCGGACTTCCTGGGCGGCGGCACGATCCTGTGGTCCATCGCCAACGTCGTGACCTGGACCTACACCGGCTACAACATGCTGATCATCTTCGCCGCGCTGCAGGCCATCCCGGGTGAGCTCAGCGAGGCCGCCCGCGTCGACGGCGCGGGCGGGATCCGCACGGCGTGGAGCATCAAGGTCCCGATCGTCCGCCCCGCGATCGTGCTGACCGGCGTCTTCTCGATCATCGGCACGCTCCAGCTGTTCACCGAGCCGGTCGTGCTGCGCACCATCTCGACCAACGTCACCAGCGGCTACACGCCGAACCTGCTCGCGTTCAACATCGCCTCGAGCCAGAACTACCCGCTGGCCGCAGCCACGTCGGTGGTGCTCGCGATCGGCACGTTCATCCTGTCGTTCGGCTTCTTCCGGTACGCGCAGAAGAGGGGTTGGTCGTGAGCAGCGCCGTCGCCGCGGAACCGCGTGCCGCCACCCGCGAGAGCCCGGCGTCCGTCGGGATCGCGATGGTCTTCCTCGTGCTCATGGCGGGCTACTTCCTGCTGCCCGTGTACTGGCTGGTCGTCAACGCGACCAAGTCGCAGCGCGACCTGGTGACCACCAACGGCTTCTGGTTCGCCGACCTCCAGCTCGGCCAGAACCTCACCGAGCTGTTCGCCCGCGACGGCGGCGTGTTCGGCCGCTGGGCGCTGAACAGCCTGCTCTACGCCGGGCTCGGCGCGGCCGTCGGCACCGTGCTGGCCGCGATGGCCGGCTACGGGATCGCGAAGTTCGCCTTCCGCGGCCGCGAGCTGCTCTTCGGGTTCGCCCTGGGCGGGGTGCTCGTGCCCGCGACGGCGCTCGCGCTGCCGCTGTTCCTCATGTTCGCCGGCATCGGGCTGACCAACACGTTCTGGGCGGTGTTCCTGCCCAGCATCGTCAGCCCGTTCGGCGTCTACCTCTCCCGGGTCTACGCCGCGGCGAGCATCCCGGACGAGGTGCTGGAGGCCGCCCGGGTCGACGGCGCGGGCGAGATCCGGATCTTCTTCACGATCGCGGTGCGGATGCTCGCCCCGGCGCTGGTGACGGTGTTCCTGTTCCAGTTCGTCGCGATCTGGAACAACTTCCTGCTGCCGCTGATCATGCTGCAGAGCGCGGACCTGTACCCGCTGACCTACGGGCTGTTCCTGTGGCAGTCGCAGGTGTCGCGCTACCCGGAGCTGCAGACGCTGACGATCGTCGGGTCGCTGGTGTCGGTGCTGCCGCTGGTCGTGACGTTCCTCGTGCTGCAGCGCTTCTGGCGCGCCGGGCTCACCGCGGGGTCGATCAAGTGACCGTCCCGGCCGGCCCGGTCCCGTTCCCGGGCGTCGCGCTGGGCTGCGACTACAACCCCGAGCAGTGGCCCCGCGAGGTGTGGCGCGAGGACGTCGCGCTCATGCGGGAGGCCGGGGTCGGGTTCGTGACCCTGGGCGTCTTCTCCTGGGCGCTGCTCGAACCGCGGCCCGGCCGGTACGACTTCGGGTGGCTCGACGAGGTCGTGGAGCTGCTGCACGACGGCGGCATCGCGATCGACATGGCGACGGCCACGGCGTCACCCCCGCCGTGGCTCACCCACCTCCACCCCGAGGTCCTGCCCGTCGACGCATCGGGCCGGACCCTGTGGCCGGGCAGCCGGCAGTCCTGGTGCCCCAGCTCGCCCGTCTTCCGGGAGCACGCCATGCGGCTGGCCGGGGAGATGGCGCGCCGGTACGGCGACCACCCGGCCGTGCGGCTGTGGCACGTGTCCAACGAGCTGGGCTGCCACAACGGGCGCTGCTGGTGCGACGGGTCGGCGGCGGCGTTCCGCCGCTGGCTCGCCAGCCGCTACGGGGACATCTCGACGCTCAACGACGCCTGGGGCACGGCCTTCTGGAGCCAGCGCTACGGCTCCTTCGACGAGGTGCTGCCGCCGCGGCTCACCCCGGCCCAGCCCAACCCCACCCAGCAGCTGGACTTCGCGCGGTTCTCCTCCGACGAGCTGCTGTCCCACCACCGGGCCGAGCGCGCGGCGATCCGTGAGCACTCCGACAAGCCCGTCACCACCAACTTCATGGTCACCTCCCACCAGAGCGAGCAGGACTACTTCGCCTGGGCGCCCGACCAGGACGTGGTGAGCCAGGACCACTACCTCGACCACCGGCTGGCCGACCCGCACGCCGAGCAGGCGTTCACCGACGACCTCACCCGCGGCGTCGCGGGCGGGCGGCCGTGGATGCTCATGGAGTCGGCGACGTCCGCGGTGAACTGGCAGCCGGTGAACATCGCCAAGCGGCCCGGCGAGCTGCTGCTCGACTCGCTGCGCCACGTCGCCCGGGGCGCCGACACCGTCGGCTTCTTCCAGTGGCGCGCCTCCGCCGCCGGCGGCGAGAAGTTCCACTCGGCGCTGGTGCCCCACGCCGGGCCCGACTCCGCGCGGTTCCGCGAGGTCGTCGAGCTGGGCGCGGCGCTGCAGCGGATCGGCGAGGTCGCCGGCTCGCCGGTGCGCGCCGACGTCGCGCTGCTGTTCGACTGGAACGCCTGGTGGGCCTGCGACCAGGAGTCCCACCCCAGCGAGGAGCTGCACTACCTCGACGCGGTGCTGCAGTGGCACCGCGCCCTGACCGACCTCGGCGCCACCGCCGACGTCGTGCACCCCGGGGCGGACCTCTCGGGCTACCGGCTCGTCGTCGTGCCCACGCTGTACCTGGTGGGCGACCCCCTCGGGCCGGCGCTCGAGCTCTTCGCCGCCGGCGGCGGGCACGTGCTCGTCACCTACTTCTCCGGGATCGTCGACGAGGCCGACCACGTCCGGCTCGGCGGCTACCCGGGCGCGTTCCGCGACCTGCTCGGCGTCCGCGTGGAGGAGTTCGCGCCGCTGGCCCCCGGCACGACGGTGGCGCTCGACGACGGTTCGACGGCGGACCTGTGGACCGAGGCGCTGGAGCTGCGCGGTGCGCAGGCCGTGGCGTCCTTCGTCGACGGGCCGCTGCCCGGCACGCCCGCGGTCACCCGCCACGGCACCGCCTGGTACGTCGCCACGCGGCTCGACACCGCCGCGACCGCCGCGCTGGCCGACCGCATCGCGCGGGAGGCGGGCGTCGAGCGCGCCGGGGGCGCGGGCGTCGAGGTGGTGCGCCGCGGCCGCTACGCGTTCGTGCTCAACCGCACCGGGGAACCCGCGACCGTGCCGGTGACCGGCGTCGAACTGCTCAGCGGGACCGCGTGTCACGGTACGGTCACGGTCGCGCCCGGCGGTGCCGCCGTGGTGCGGGGGGAGGGGGAGTAGATGCTGGCCCGCCAGCGCCAGGAGCTGATCCTCGACGCCGTCCGCACCACCGGTGGGGCGCGCGTGTCCGAGCTGGTGGAGCGCCTGGGCGTCTCCGACATGACCGTGCGCCGCGACATCGAGGCCCTCGCCGGCCGCGGTCTCGTCACGCGCGTGCACGGCGGCGCGACCGCGCCGGGCAGCAGCGTCGACGAGCCCGGCTACGCCGCCAAGTCCGCGCTGCACACGGCGGCGAAGCAGGCGATCGCGCAGGCCGCCGTGCAGCTGCTGGAGCCGGGCGCGTCCGTCGCCCTGTCCGCGGGTACCACCACGCGTGCGGTGGCCGAGGCGCTGCTGGCGGTGCCGCGCCTGACCGTCGTCACCAACTCGCTGCGGGTGGCCGAGGTGCTGCACGAGTCGAACCGCGACGACCTGACCGTCGTGCTCACCGGCGGTGAGCGCACGCCGTCCGACGCGCTCGTCGGGCCGGTGGCGGTGAGCGCCCTGCGTCGCCTGCACGTCGACTGGCTCCTCATGGGGGTGCACGGCATGGACGCCGAAGCCGGCTTCACCACGCCGAACCTGGTGGAGGCAGAGACCAACCGCGCGCTCGTCCGCAGCGCGCGCCGTGTGGCCGTCGTGGCCGACAACTCGAAGTGGGGGGTGGTGGGGTTGAGCACGATCGCGACCCTGTCGGAGGTGGACGTCGTGGTCAGTGACGACGGGCTGGAGTCCGAGGCCCGCCGGGTGCTGGGCAGCAGCTGCGGACGGCTGGTGCTGGCGGCGTGAGCGGCGAGCCCCTGTTCTGGCGGACCGACGCGCCGATGGCCGACGGCCGGACGCTGCGCTACTACGACGAGGCCCCCGGCCGCGTCCCGCCGGCCGACCCGCGCGACCTGCCGCCCGTGCAGAGCGGGTCGGTGATGCGCTTCGACGTGCTCACCGGCGAGTGGGTGACCATCGCCGCGCACCGCATGAACCGCACGTTCATGCCGCCGGCCGACCTGTGCCCGCTGTGCCCGACCCGGCCCGGCGGCGAGCCGTCGGAGATCCCCGCCGACGCCTACGACGTCGTCGTGTTCGACAACCGGTTCCCCTCGTTCGGGCAGGTCACCGACCCGGTGCCGCCGGAGGTCGACGGCGACCCGCTGTGGCCGCAGCGCCCGGCGACGGGGCGCGCCGAGGTCGTCTGCTTCACCTCCGACCACACCGCGGCGTTCTCCTCGCTGCCGCTGGAGCGCGTGCGCACCGTCATCGAGGCGTGGGCCGACCGCACGGCGGAGCTCTCGGCGCTCGACGGGATCGAGCAGGTCTTCCCGTTCGAGAACCGCGGCCGGGAGATCGGGGTGTCGCTGCAGCACCCCCACGGGCAGATCTTCGGCTACCCCTACGTCACCCCGCGCACCGCGCAGCTGCTCACCCGGGCCGGGGCGCACCGGCAGCGGACCGGCCGCGACCTCATGGACGACGTGCTGGCCAGCGAGCGCAAGGCCGGCCTGCGGGTGGTGATCGACGCCGAGCACTGGACCGCGTTCGTGCCGGCCGCCGCGCGCTGGCCGGTGGAGGCGCACCTCGTGCCCCACCGCGCCGTGCCCGACCTGGCCGCCCTGTCCGAGGCCGAGCGCACCGAGCTGGCCGTCGTCTACCGCGACCTGCTCGGGCGGCTGGAGCGCTACTTCGGCCCGGACAGCGAGGATCCGCCCTACATCGCGGCCTGGCACCAGGCCCCGGTGCACACCGGGCGCGACCTCACCCGGCTGCACCTGCAGCTGTTCTCGCTGCGCCGCGCGCCGGGCAAGCTCAAGTACCTGGCCGGGTCGGAGTCGGGCATGGCCGCCTGGCTCAACGACGCCTCGCCCGAGAAGATCGCGCAGCGGCTGCGGGAGGCGGGCTCGTGAGGTGGGCAGCGCCCGGGCGCGTGAACCTGATCGGCGAGCACGTCGACTACGCCGACGGGCTGTGCCTGCCGTTCGCGCTCGCCCAGCGGACGGTCGTCGAGGCGACGCCGCTGGCCGGCCGGGTGCGGCTGCGCAGCGACGCCGAGCCGGGCACGGCCGACCTCGCGCTCGACGAGATCCGGCCGGGCCACCCCGGCGGCTGGGCCGGGTACGCCGCCGGGGTGCTGTGGGCCCTGCGGGAGGCCGGGCACGCGATCGACGGCCTGGACGTGCGCGTCACCGACTCCGTGCCGCTGGGGGCGGGGCTGTCGTCGTCGGCCGCGCTGGAGGCGGCCGTCGGGCTGGCCGCCTGCGAGCTCTACGGGGTCGACGTGCCGCGGGTCGAGCTGGCCGCGGCGTGCGTGCGGGCGGAGAACGAGATCGTCGGCGCGCAGACCGGCGGCATGGACCAGTCGTGCGTGCTGCTCGCCCGGGCGGGGCACGCGCTGCTGCTCGACACGCGCGACGGTTCGACCCGGCACGTCCCGTTCGCCCCGGGCGACGACGGCCTCGCCGTGCTGGTGATCGACACCAAGGTGCGCCACGAGCTCGCCGACGGGCAGTACGGCAAGCGCCGCGCCGCCGTCGAGGCCGCCGCCGTCACGCTCGGGGCGCCGAGCCTGCGCGACCTGACCGTCGACGACCTGCGCCCCCTCGGCGCCGACCTCCTCCCCCGCGCGCGCCACGTCGTCACCGAGATCGCGCGCGTGCGCGAGGTCGTGGCGCTGCTCGACGCGGGGCGGCTGGCCGACGTCGGCCCGGTGCTCGACGCCTCGCACAGCTCCTTGCGCGACGACTACGAGGTGTCGTGCGCGGAGCTCGACCTGGCCGTGGACAACGCCCGCGGCGCCGGGGCGCTCGGCGCCCGGATGACCGGCGGCGGGTTCGGCGGGTCGGCCATCGCGCTGGTGCCGGTCGACCGGATCGACGCCGTCGCCACCGCGGTGCGCGAGGCGTTCGCCCGGGCGGGGCTGGCCGAGCCGGACGTGCGCACGGCCGAGCCGTCGGCGGCGGCGGAGCGGGTCGCGTGAGGTAGCCAGTCTCACCGCGCACCTACTCGCGGGTCGCGCACGGTCGACCGTGCGCGACTCGCGGGAAGGTGCGCAGGTCGCACCCGGCCCTCGCCTACACCAGCGGCTCCCCCGCGTGCTCGACCTGCGTGCGGATGGAGAACGCCGAGCGCAGCATCATCGTGACCTCGGTGCGCTCCAGGGCCTCGACGAGCCGGTGCGCGTCGGCCGCGTCGAGGCGCACCGGCAGCAGGACCCGCCGGTACATGAGGGTGGGCGGCCCGGCGTCGAGCGTGACCACCACGGTGATCTCGCCGCGGTCGCCGTCCCGGGCCAGGTGGGTGCGGGCCGACATCGCGCTGCACGACGCCAGCGCGCTGGTCAGCAGCTCCAGGGGCGTGGGGCCGCCGTCGCCGTGGTCGACGACGATGGTCTGCGCACCGACGTGCACGTCGACCGGCCCGTCCGGCCCGACGTGCGCCTCGGCCGCCGCCAGGGGCACCTGCATCGTCATGCGGGGGCCCCCACCGGCAGGCGCACCTGGAAGCGGGTGTCGCCCGGCTGGGACTCCACCGCGATGTCGCCGTGGTGCCGGGAGACGATCACGCGGTAGCTGACGTCCAACCCGAGCCCGGTGCCCTTGCCGACGCCCTTCGTGGTGAAGAACGGCTCGAAGATCCGCTGCCGGACCTCCGGCGGGATGCCCGGCCCGCTGTCGCCGATCTCGACGAGGACGCGCTCGCCGTCGCGCGCCGTGCGCACGGTGAGGGTGCCCGAGTCCTCCATCGCGTCCAGCGCGTTCTGGATGATGTTCGTCCAGACCTGGTTGAGCTCCGCGGCGTAGGCGGGGATCGCGGGCAGCGTCCGGTCGTAGTCCTTGACGATCCGCACGCCGCCCTCCTCCCCCAGCTTCCGCCCGAACATCACCAGCGTGGCGTCCAGGCCCTCGTGCACGTCGACCCAGCGGTGCGGGGCGCGGTCCATCTGGGAGTACTGCTTGGCCGCCATCACCAGGTCGGAGATGCGCGTCGTGGCGTCGGTGATCTCGCGCAGCAGGCTCTCGGTCTCCACGGTGTAGGCGAGCCAGCGGATGGCCCCCTCCAGCACCGACGGGTCGGTCGCCGTGCGCACCGCCTCCAGGTCGTCGACCTCCAGCCCGCCGGCCACGAAGATCGGCGCGAGGTCCCAGCCGCCGCTGATCCCGGCGTCGTCGAGCCAGTCGCCCAGCTCGTCCTCCCGGTCGGAGGTCTCGATCGGCGAGAGCGCGGGGGCGTGGCGGACCTTCTTGACGAACTCGTCCTGCGCGGTCACCAGCTTGCGCAGCTGCCCGCCGGCGATCCGCCCGTCGGCGATCATGGCGAGCTTGTGGCGCATGCCGGTGACCTTGTCGCGCAGCGCGTCGGCCGCCCGTCCCGCCGCGGCGGCCGGGTTGTTCAGCTCGTGGGTGAGCCCGGCCGACAGCTTGCCCAGCGCCAGCAGCCGCTCCCGCTCGGCGGTCACCTGGCCGGACTTGCGCAGGCCGAGGATCATGCCCTCCAGCAGGTGCACGGCCATCGGGAACCACTGCTGGAACTGGGCGGCGAACTCGGTCGCGGGCAGCGCCAGCACGCAGCAGTCGGTGATCGCGCGGACCGACGCCGGGTAGGTGCTGGCGCTGTCGTCGTCGAGGTAGAACTGCACCGCGCCGAAGTAGACGCCGCGGTAGTCGGTGCGGGTGGTCTCCACCGGGTCGCCGCCGATGAGGCGGCTCATCGCGATGGTGCCCGACAGCAGCACGTGGAAGCAGTTCGCCGGCTCGCCCTCGACGACGATGTCGCTGCCGGCGGCGAACTCGGCCTCCTCCGCGTGCTCGGCCACCCAGGCGAGCTGGTCGTCGGTGAGCTGCTCGAAGAGGAACAGGCCGCGGAGATCGGTTGCGGTGCCCATCACTGGTCCTGCCCTTCTACTGTTCGGCCAGGTAGCGGTGCACCAGCGTGACGGCCATCGCGCCCTCGCCGACCGCCGAGGCGACCCGCTTGACCGACTCGGCCCGGACGTCGCCGGCCACGAAGATCCCCGGCACGCTGGACTCGAGGTGGTAGGGGTCGCGGTCCAGCGACCAGCCCGGTGGTCGCTGCCCGCCGACGACGAGGTCGGGCCCGGTGCGCACGAACCCGCGCTCGTCGCGGGCGATCACGCCGTCGAGCCAGTCGGTGCGGGGCGCCGCGCCGATGAACACGAACATCGAGCCGGCCTCGACCGTCTGCTTCTCCCCCGTCCTCCGGTCGGCGAGCACGAGGCGCTCCAGGTGCCCGTCCCCGCAGGCCTCGACGACCTCGGTACCGGCGCGGACGTGCACGTTCTCGATCGCGTCGAGCTGGCGGATGAGGTAGTGCGACATCGACGCGGTCAGGTCCGGTCCCCGCACGAGCAGCGTCACCGTGCGGGCGTGCCGGGAGAAGAACACCGCGGCCTGCCCGGCGGAGTTGGCGCCGCCGACGATGTAGACGTCCTGGCCCGCGCAGGCGGGCGCCTCGGTGGCGGCCGAGCCGTAGAACACGCCGCGGCCGGTCAGCTCGGCGACGCCGGGGGCGTCCAGCGAGCGGTAGGACACCCCGGTGGCCAGCACGATCGAGTGCGCGGCGACCTCGGCGCCGTCGCCGAACCGCACCACCCGCGCGGAGCCCCGCGCCTCGACGCCCACGACGTCGCGGGCGGTGAGCACCTCCGCGCCGAACTTCGCGGCCTGGCGGCGGGCCCGGTCGGTGAGCTGGGCGCCGGACACGCCGTCGGGGAAGCCCAGGTAGTTCTCGATGCGGGAGCTCTGCCCGGCCTGCCCGCCGGTGGCCTGGCGCTCCACCAGCAGCGTGCGCAGGCCCTCCGACGCGCCGTAGACGGCGCTGCCCAGCCCCGCGGGGCCGCCGCCGATGACGACGAGGTCGTAGAAGTCCACCGACGGGTCGGTGGTCAACCCGACCGCGTTCGCGATCTCGGTCTCGCTGGGCGCGCGCAACGCGGTGCCGTTGGTGGTGATCACCAGCGGGATGTCGTCCTCGGTGGCGCCGGCCGCGGCGAGCAGCCGTGCACCCTCGGGGTCGTCGATGGAGTACCAGCGGTAGGGCACCGAGTTGCGCGCCAGGAAGTCGCGCGCGGAGAAGCACTCGGCCGACCAGCGGTGGCCGACCACGCGGATCTCGTCGACCTCCCGCTGCCCGACCGCGCGCCAGGTCTCCACGAGCGCGTCGACCACCGGGTAGAGCTTCTCCTCCGGCGGGTCCCAGGGCTTGAGCAGGTAGTGGTCGACGTCGACGACGTTGATCGCCTGGATCGCGGCGTCGGTGTCGGCGTAGGCGGTGAGCAGCGCGCGCCGCGCGTGCGGCGCCACGTCCATGGCCTGCTCGAGGAACTCGATGCCGTTCATCTCCGGCATCCGGTAGTCGGCGAGGATCGCGGCCACGGGCTCGCCGCGGAGCACGAGCTCGCGCAGCGCGTCGAGGGCGTCGCGGCCCGACTCGGCGCGCACGATGCGGTAGTCCTGGCCGTAGCGGCGACGCAGGTCGCGGGCGACCGACCGGCTGACGCCGGGGTCGTCGTCCACGGTCATGAGGACGGGTTTGGTCACTCCCGCGAAGATAGCCGCGCAGGGGAGCGGCCGCGAGGGCCGATCAGCTCGCGCCCATGCCGAGCAGGCCGACCATGAGCGGCAGCAGGATGATGATCAGGACGACGCCGAGGACGTCGAAGGTGATCCCCGAGCGGATCATCTTCGTGATCGGCACCGCGCCCGAGCCGTAGACGACCGCGTTCTGGGGCGTCGACACCGGCAGCATGAAGCCGAACGACGCCGCGAACGTCGCCGCCAGCGCGGGCACGAACGGGTTCACCCCCGCCGCCACGGCGATCGGGATGACGATGGGCACGACGACGGCCGCCGAGGCGGTGTTGCTCGTGGTCTCCGAGACGAGCACGGCCAGCACGGCGGCGAAGACGGTGATGGCGATGATGCTGGTCAGGCCGAGCGCGCCGGACGCGCCGTTGCCGATCGTCCCGGCCAGGCCGGTGTCGCCGAGCAGGGTGCCGAAGATGATGCCGGTGCCGAACAGCACGATGGTGCCCCAGTCGATGTCCTGGGCGTCGCTCCAGCGCAGGGTGAACTCCCGGCGCTCCCAGTCCACCGGCAGCAGGAACAGCAGCGACGCGCCGAGCACCGCGACGACGCCCTCGTCGAGCCGGTCGCTCACCGCGCCGTAGATCTCCGAGTCGTTGCCGGCCACCAGGGCCACCACGCCGGGGGCGATCCACAGCGCGACCGTGGTGCCGAAGGCGACGAGGGTGTTGCGCTCGGCCCGGGACAGCGGGCCGAGCTCGGCTCGCTGCTGCGCGACGTACTCGGTGACGCCGTCGATGCGGCTGATCTCGGGCTTGTTGAGCAGCAGCAGCACGACGGCGAGCACCACGAACATGAGCAGGCAGATCGGGGCGGCCACGGCCACCCACTGCGCGAAGGAGATGCGCTCGCCGGTGGCCTCCTCGATCGCGGCCCGGCCGATCAGGTTGGGCGGGCTGCCGACCGGGGTGAGCAGACCGCCGACGCTGGCGCCGTAGGCGAGCATGAGCATCAGCGCGGCCCCGACGCGGATGCGCAGCGGGTCGAAGTCCTCGGCGACGACGCCGCGGTCCTGCATGAGCTTCGCGATCACCCCGAGGATGCCGAGCGCGGTGGGCAGCAGCATCGCCACCGTCGCGGTGTTGGACACGAACGCCGACAGCAGCGCGGTGATCGCGCCGAAGGCGACGATCACCCCGGCCGTCGACCGCCCGACGCGCGGCAGGGCGAGGATGCGGAAGGCGAACCGGCGCGCGAGGCCGTGCTTGAGCATCGCCTGGGCGAGGATGAACGCCCCGATGAAGGTGAAGACCGTGGACGAGCCGAACGGGGCGAGCACGTCGTCGGCCGGCGCCACCTGCAGGACCACGATCGCGGCCACGCCGATCAGGCCGCCGATCGGGATGGGCACGGCCTCGCTGACCCAGAGCACGATCACGCCCAGCAGCACCGCGGACAGCGTCTGCTGCGCCGGTTCGAGCCCCAGGGGCAGCAGCAGGAACACCACCGTCACCACGGGGGCCAGGAACAACCCGATGGTGCGGCGGGCCTTCTCGAACCGCTCCTCGGCCGGCGAGAGGTGCTGCTCCCCCAGGCTGCGGTACGTCGCGTGGCCGAGCAGGGCCTCGTCGACGTCGGTGCGGGACGGGCGCTCGGACGTGGTCATGATCCCTCCGCTGCGCTGCGGGCCGGTGATCAACCGAGTGCACCACTCCGCGCGCGGGTGCGCCACCGCTGGCCGGGCTACTCCCGCGGCGCTGGACGGACGAAGGGCACGAGCACGTCGTCGACGATCCGCTCGACCAGCTCGGGGGTCACCGGGTCCCCCGTGATGAGGTGGCGGTGCCACAACAGCGACGGGCCGAGCTCGCGCGCCAGGTCGACCGGCACGTCCGCGCGGACGTCGCCCCGGGCGACGCCGCGGGCCAGCAGCTCCTCCATGTCGGCCTTGCGCCGGTCCATGACCCCGCGGCGGAACGCCTCCGCGAGGTCCGGGTCCTGCGGCATCGCGCCGACGATCGCGGTGGCCACGGGCCCCAGCGGCCCGGCGAAGAGGGCGAGCCAGCCGTGCAGCACGGCGAGCATGTCGGCGCGGTAGCTGCCGTGGTCGGCCATCGGGATCGCCCGGACCGTCACCTCGATCAGGGTGTCGCGCAGCAGCGCCGAGCGGTCCGGCCAGCGCCGGTAGAGCACGGGTTTGCTCGTGCCGGCCCGCGCCGCGACCGCCTCCATCGTGACGGCCCCCGCACCCCCCTCGACCACCAGGCCCAGCACCGCCTCGCGGATGGCCGCCTCCAGCTCCGCCCCGCGGCGGCGGGTCCTCGTCGTCACGGCGCGAGCATAGAGGAAACGCTTGCGTGTCTTCAGAATGCGGGGGAAGATACGCTCACGTATCTGATGAGGAGGGGTCATGAGCGATCTGCACGTCGTGGTGGGGGCCACCGGCGGGACCGGACGGGCGCTGGTGCACGAGCTGGTCCGGCGGGGGCACCGGGTCCGGGCGGTCAGCCGCGGCGGGGGCGGCGGCTTCCCGGCCGGGGTGGAGGTCGTCGCCGGGGACGCCACCGACGCCGCGGCCATGCGCGCGGTCTGCGCGGGCGCCCGGACCGTGCACAACGCGGTCAACCCGCCGTTCGACCGGTGGCGCGAGCTGTTCCCCGCCGCCGTGCGGGGCACGATCGAGGGCGCGGCCGCCGCGGGCGCCGTGCTGGTGTTCGCCGACGACACCTGGATGTACGGCCGGGTGGACGCCCCCATGACCGAGACCACGCCGGTGCGCCCGACGAGCCACCGCGGCGTGCTGCGGGCCTGGCTCTCCGACACCGTGCTGGCCGCCCACGACCGCGGCACCGTCCGCACCGTGATCGGCCGGGCCGGTGAGCTCTACGGCCCCGGCGCGACCTCGCTGCTGGGTCGCACCCTGTTCGGCGCCGCCGTCGCGGGCCGGCCGGCGGTCTGGGTCGGCGACCCGGACCGGCCGATCACCCCGACGCTGGTGGACGACTTCGCCCGCGTGCTCGCCGTCCTCGGGGAGCAGGACGGCGACGACCTCGGGCGGGTCTGGCACGTGCCCCACCCCGCGCCGACCACCGGCCGGGAGTTCGTGGCGGAGACGGCCCGGCAGGCCGGCTCCCCGGCGCGGCTGCTGCCCGTCGGCAGCCGGGCCGCGCGGGCCCTCGGCCTGGTGCTGCCGATCGCCCGGGAGGGCGCGGAGCTCGTCTACCAGTTCGAGATGCCGTTCGTGGTGGACGGCTCGGCCTTCACCCGCCGCTTCGGCGGCCCCGCCCCCACCCCGTACGCGGAGGGCATCGCGCGCACCCTCGCCTGGTACCGCGGCGCGGCGGCGACCCGGGCGGCCTGACGCCTACCGCGTGCGGGCCACCGCGAACACGCGCCGGAACGGGAACCAGGTCGTGCCGTCGGGCCGGGCGGGGTAGGCGGCGCGCAGGCGCGGGGCCAGCTCGGCGCGGAAGCGCTCGTACTCCCCGGGGGCCAGGGCGTCGCGGACCGGGCGCAGGGCCGTGCCGCTGACCCAGGTCAGCACCGGGTCGGCGCCGGTGAGGCGGTGCAGGTAGGTGGTCTCCCAGGCGTCGACGTCCGCGCCCGCCCCCGCGAGGATCTCCGCGTAGCCGTCCGGGCCGGCGACGGTCGCGCCGTCGTGCAGGGCGATCCGGCCCCGCCACTGCGGCTCGGCGGCGAGCTCGCGCACCAGGGCGTGCGAGGGCGCGTCGTGGTTGCCGGGCACCTGCAGCGCCAGCCACGCGCCCGGCGGCAGGGCGGCGACCCAGCGCGGCAGCAGGTCCAGGTGGCCCGGCACCCACTGCAGCACCGCGTTGGTGACGACCACGTCGACCTCACCCCCGGGCGTCCAGTCCGCGACGTCGTGCCGCTCGGCGTCGACGCCCAGCTCGCGCGCCGCCGCCACCATCTCGGCCGAGGAGTCGAACGCCGTGACCCGCGCGCCCGGCCAGCGCCGCGCCAGCACCTCGGTGAGGTGGCCCGGCCCGCAGCCGGCGTCGACGACGTGCCGGGGGTCGGCCGCACCCACCCGGGCCAGCAGGTCGTGGAACGGGCGGGCGCGGTGGTCGTCGAAGCGGAGGTAGAGCGCGGGGTCCCAGGTCGTCGTCACGGCGGTGACAGTACGCGCGTACTGTTTCAGGGTCGAGGGGGCAACGAGCGGGCCACGTCCGCGGCGAGCGCGCGCACGAGGTCGAGGTCGGTGCCGGGGTCGGGCCGCACCTGGAGCACCACGCCGTCACGGCCGGCCACCCGCCGCTGCACGAACCACGCCCCGCCGCCGGGCAGGTCGCGGTGGTGGCGGGTGCGGATCGAGCCGGTGACGCGCTGGTGCACCACCTCCGGCACCCGGCCGGGCTCGGTGAGCCGCAGCCGGCGCGGCGGGCGGTCGGTGAGCAGCGCGACGCCCGGCGCGACCTCGTCCTCGTCCGCCTCGACCAGGACGATCGCCCCGTCCCGCCAGACGGCCTTGCTGACGCGGTGCCAGCCGACGCGGCGGTCGCCGTCGTCGCCGGGGACCCACAGGCCCCACGAGGTGACGACGACGTGGCCGCCCCCCGCGACCGGGGCGTGCGCGAGCAGCCGCTCGTCACCCTCCAGCACGCCGGTGAAACCCTCGGGCGGGGCGTCGCGGGCGAGCAGCGCCTTGACGGCCCGCAGCGGGCTGACCCTCCTCATGGCTCCCCCTCGACTCACCGCGACGCCTGTTCCCGCAGCGCGATCCGGTACTGCTCCAGCGGCACGAGGTCGCCGAACAGCTCGTTGTAGGCGTCCGGGTCCTCGACCGGGTTGGTGCGCTGCAGCCGCGACTTGATGTCGGCGATCTGCTGGTCCACCAGCGACAAGCGCAGCCCGGCGAGCACACTCGTGACGTAGCGGGCCTCGTCCGAGGCGCGGCGGGGCAGGTGCATGGGCTCGACGGCCAGCTCGCTCACCAGCGGGCGCACCTCCGGCGTCCCGTGCGCGCCGACGGCCTCCAGCCACGCCGGGCCGGACAGCCCCGCCGACGCGCCCCCGGCGGCCAGGACGGCGCGGTGCACGGCGGCGAGCGCCTCGTGGGTGAACGCCTGCGCGGGCAGCTCGTCGTAGGCCGGGCCGGCCACGGCCGGCACCTGCAGCGCCGCCTTGAGCGCCTCGCGCTGCAGGTGCAGGCGGGGGTCGTCGCGCGGCGGCGGGGCGGGGGCCTCGCGCCGGCCGCGCACGGCCGCGGCCGGCACCCCGGCCTCCTCGCGCACCCGCCGCACGACGGCGAACTCGTCGGGCCAGCCCGTCCAGCCGGCGAGGCGGCGGGCGTACTCGTCGCGCAGGTCCTCGCGCTTGATCCGCGCCACCAGCGGCACCGTGCGGCGCAGCGCCGCGGTGCGGCCCTCGGGGGTGTCGAGGTCGTGCTCGCGCAGCATCGCGCGGATCGCGAACTCGAACAGCGGCTCGCGGCGGGCCACGAGGTCGCGGACGCTCGCGTCGCCGTGGGTCTGGCGCAGCTCGCAGGGGTCCTGGCCGTCCGGCGCGATCGCGACGAACGTCTGCGCGGCGAAGCTCTGCTCGCCCTCGAACGCCTTGAGCGCCGCCGCCTGCCCGGCCTTGTCGCCGTCGAAGGTGTAGATGACCTCGCCCATGTCGAACGAGTCGTCGCCGATCAGCCGGCGGATGACGGCGATGTGGTCGGCGCCGAAGGCCGTGCCGCAGGACGCGACGGCGGTGGGCACCCCGGCCAGGTGCATCGCCATGACGTCGGTGTAGCCCTCGACGACGACGACCTGCCGGCGCTTGGCGATGTCCCGCTTGGCCAGGTCGAGCCCGAACAGCACGCTCGTCTTGCGGTAGACCGGCGTGTCGGAGGTGTTGAGGTACTTCGCCTCGATGCCGTCGTCGTCGAGGATCCGGCGGGCGCCGAAGCCGACGACGTCGCCGCCGAGGTCGCGGATCGGCCACAGCAGGCGCCGGTGGAACCGGTCGATCGGCCCGCGGCGGCCCTCCTTCGACAGCCCGCCCTTGATCAGCTCGTCGAGGGAGAACCCGGCCGACAGCAGGTGCTTGGTGAGGGTGTCCCAGCCGCCGGGGGCCCAGCCGCAGCCGAACTGCTCCGCGGCGGCGGCGTCGAAGCCGCGGGCGAGCAGGAACTCGACGCCCGGCTTCGCCTCGGGGGTGTGCAGCTGCTCGGCGTAGAACTCCGCGGCCCGCCGGTTGGCCTCCAGCAGCCGGCTGCGGGTGCCCCGGTCGCGCTGCACGGACGCTCCACCGCCGGTGTAGGTCAGGCGGAACCCGGCGCGGTCGGCGAGGCGCTCGACGGCCTCGACGAAGCCGATCATCTCCTGCTGCATGACGAACGCGACGGCGTCGCCGCTGGCCCCGCAGCCGAAGCAGTGGAACGTGCCGTGGCTGGGGCGCACCGTGAAGCTCGGCGACTTCTCGTCGTGGAACGGGCACAACCCCTTCAGCGAGCCCGCGCCGGCGCGGCGCAGCGCCACGTACTCGCCGATCAGCTCGTCGATCCGGGTGCGGTCGCGCAGCTCCGCGATGTCGCTGTCCCGGATCCGTCCCGCCACGCCGCAGAGCCTACGCGCGGCGGTGCGGACTCACGGCCGGAACGCCAGCTCCGCCGAGTCCAGCACGGGCCGATACCCCAGCCGGGGGTAGATCGCGTTGCTGACCGGGTTGGCGAGGTCGGTGAACAGGCACACCTCCCGCGCCCCGGCGCACTGCGCCCACGCGGTCGCCGACGCCGTGACGGCCGAGCCGTAGCCGCGTCCGCGGTGCTCCGGAGGGGTGTAGACCGGGCCGACCCGGGACGTCCCGGCGACCGGGCGCCGGACGCCGGCGTAGGCGACCGGCTCGCCGTCGCGCTCCCACAGGACGAACCCCGCGCCCCGCCCGAGCGCCTCGACGATGCCGGGCCGGGGGTCGCCGGGCGGGCCGGGGGTCGGCACCGCCTCGGCGGAGAACTCGGACTGCCACCGGGCCAGGAGGTCGACGTCACCCGCTCCGGCGACGCGGCAGGCGCCCGGCACCGCGTCCGGCCGGACCAGCGCCACCAGCCGGTACAGCCGCAACCGCATCGCCACCTCCGCCACCGACCCGGTGGCGGCGGCGTGGGCGGCGGCGTACGCCTGGGCCTCGGGCAGCGGCCCGGCGACCCCCCGGGGCCGCGGGTCGGCGGCGAGCGCGCGCGCCGTCACCGCCGTGGCCAGCGCCGGCGGCAGGGCCGAGACCAGGGCCGGGCGCCCGTGCTCGCGCAGCACGACGCCCGCGACCGCACCCCGCCGGCGCACCGTGAGCAGCAGCGCCGGCTTCCCCGCCCCGCCCGCCAGCCGGTCGAGCACCGTGAGCGCGAGGGTGTGCCGGACGGGGTCGGCCTCCAGCACGGGCCCGGCCGCCGCCGCGAAGGCGGCGACGTCCCAGCCGGCGCCGGAGCGGTGCAGCGTGACGTCCACGCGGGCATGGTCCGCCCCGGGGACGTCCGGCGCGACGGATTACCACCGCGCAGCTCTGGTGCGGTCGCACAGCGCGAGCTGCTCCTCGCAGCCCTGACCGGCTGGCGCAGCGCTGACCCATTGGCGCAGCGCGCGGGCGGGCTGCGCGGACCGAGTGTGGGCTGCGCGAGCTGACAGCGGACGCGTGCTGCGCGACCGCCTGCTCGGCCCGACGGGCGCGCTACAGGACCGGCAGGTAGGTCGCCAGCTCGTAGGGCGTCACGTTGCGCCGGTAGGCGTCCCACTCCGCCCGCTTGTTGCGCAGGAAGAAGTCGAACACGTGCTCGCCGAGGACCTCCGCCACCAGCTCGGAGTGCTCCATCGCGTGCAGCGCCTCGGTGAGGTTCTGCGGCAGGGCCTCCAGGCCCAGCGCCCGGCGCTCGGTCTCGGTGAGCGACCAGACGTCGTCCTCCGTGGCCGGGCCGAGCTCGTAGCCCTTGGCGATGCCCTGCAGCCCGGCGCCGAGGATGACGGCGAAGGCGAGGTAGGGGTTGCACGCGGTGTCGAGCGTGCGGATCTCGACGCGGCGGGTGGACGACTTGCCCGGTGAGTACATCGGCACCCGGGCCAGCGCCGAGCGGTTGGCGTGCCCCCAGGACACGGCCGTGGGGGCCTCGCCGCCGGTGATGAGCCGCTTGTAGGAGTTCACCCACTGGTTGGTGACCGCGCTGATCTCCCGCGCGTGCCGCAGCACCCCGGCCACGAACGCCTTGCCGGTCTCCGACAGCTCGTAGGGGTCGTTCGGGTCGTGGAAGGCGTTGCGGTCGCCCTCGAACAGGGAGAAGTGCGTGTGCATGGCCGAGCCCGGGTGCGCGGAGAACGGCTTGGGCATGAACGACGCCCGCACGCCCTGGGTGATCGCGACCTCCTTCACCACGTACCGGAAGGTCATGATGTTGTCGGCCATCGTCAGGGCGTCGGCGTAGCGCAGGTCGATCTCCTGCTGGCCAGGGCCGCCCTCGTGGTGGCTGAACTCCACCGAGATGCCCATCGACTCCAGCGTCTCGATGGCGTTGCGCCGGAAGTGCGGGGCGACGTCGTGGCTGGCCTGGTCGAAGTAGCCGCCGTTGTCGGCCGGCACGGGGGGCGTGCCGTCGTCGGGCAGGTCGCGCAGCAGGTAGAACTCGATCTCGGGGTGGACGTAGCAGGTGAACCCGGCCTCGGCGGCCCTCGACAGCGCCCGGCGCAGGACGTGGCGCGGGTCGGCCCAGGAGGGCGAGCCGTCGGGCATGGCGATGTCGCAGAACATCCGCGCCGAGTAGTGCTCGCCCGACGCGGTCTCCCACGGCAGCACCTGGAACGTCGACGGGTCGGGGCGGGCGACCATGTCCGACTCGTAGACGCGCGCGAAGCCCTCGATCGCCGACCCGTCGAACCCGATGCCCTCCGCGAAGGCGCCCTCCAGCTCGGCGGGCGCGACCGCCACCGACTTGAGGTAGCCGAGCACGTCGGTGAACCAGAGCCGCACGAAGCGGATGTCGCGTTCCTCGAGGGTGCGGAGCACGAACTCCTGCTGGCGGTCCATGGTCGCCGAGCCTAGGAAGGTCCTGTTACGGGCGTGTTTCGTCCCGGCCCGATCACGCGTCGGGGATCGTGCAGGTCGTCCCCCCGTCGGGCAGCTCCAGGTCCACGAGGTAGGCGGCGGCGATGTCGTCCACGCAGGCCACCCCGCCGAACGCGGCGGTGTGCTGGTTGCCCTCGACGGTGAGCAGGCGCGCGCCCAGCTGCTCGGCCAGCCGGACCCCGGCCTCGTAGGGGGTGGCCGGATCGCCGGTCACCGAGACCACCAGCACCGGGTCGAGCCCCTGCACGTCGGGCAGCGCGGGCTCGGTCGTCGGCGGCACGGGCCAGAACGCGCACGGGGGGCGGGCGGAGTTCGGGCCGCGGCCGTCGTCGCCGAACGGGGCCACCTCCCGCGCGCGGGTGTCGATCTCCAGGAAGACGGCGGGGTCGGTGATGCGCCGGTCGTCGACGCAGGAGATGACGGGGAACGCCTCGAGGTCGTTGTCGTAGGTGCCGTCCTGCGAGCGCCCCTCGTAGTTGTCGGCCAGCCGCACCAGCAGCTCCCCGGAGCCGGAGGCGAGCTGCTGCAGCCCGAGGCGCAGCACCTCCCACAGCTGCTCGGAGTAGAGGGCCTGCAGCACGCCGGTGAGGGCGTCGGAGTAGCCGAGCTCGCGCCCGTCACCGGTCGGCACCGGCCGGTCGAGCAGAGGCCGGGTGAGCCGCTGGAACGCGGCCGTCGCGCCGTCCGCGTCCGCGCCCAGCGGGCAGCCCGGCTGCGCGACGCAGTCGGCGGCGAACGCGTCGAAGGCGAGCTGGAAGCCCGCGGCCTGCGCGACGCTGGCCTCCACCGGGTCCTGCGCGGGGTCGACGGCGCCGTCGAGCAGCAGCGCGCGCACGCGGTCCGGGAACGCCTCGGCGTACTCCGCGCCGATGAACGTGCCGTAGGAGAACCCCGCGTAGGTGAGCGCGGCGTCCCCCAGCGCGGCCCGCATGACGTCCATGTCGCGCACGACCTCGCGCGTGCCGACGTTGGCCAGCAGCTCGAGGCCGTTGCGCTCGACGCAGCGGTCGACGAACTCCTGCGAGTCGGCCTCCAGCAGCGCGACGCCGGCGGGCGAGGAGTCGGCGTCGATGTCGGCGCGCTCCTCGTCGCGCTCGGCGTCGGTCTCGCAGTCGATCGCGGGAGTGCTGGCGCCGACGCCGCGCGGGTCGAACCCGATGAGGTCGAAGCGCTCGGTGATCGAGTTGCCCTCCAGCGCGGAGGCGATGGGCGGCACGAAGCCGGTGCCGGACGCCCCCGGCCCTCCCGGGTTGAGCAGCAGCGAGCCGATCCGGTCGCCGGTGGCCCGCTTGCGCAGCACGGCGATCGACGCCGTCTCCCCGGCCGGGTCGGCGTAGTCCAGCGGCACGGTCACCGCCGTGCAGTCGAGCGCGGGGTCGGTGAAGGCCTCGGCGTCGTCGGGGGTGGCGGCGAAGGGCGCGCACGGACCCCAGTCCAGCCGCTGGCCGTAGAACTCCTCCAGCCCGGGAGGGGCGTCGGCCCCCGGCGCCGGGGTCGCGGTGCCCGGGACCGCGGTGGCGCAGCCCGGGACGAGCACGACGACGGCGGCCGCGAGCGGGAGGACCAGACGGCGCAGCGGGGAGCCCTGCATCGTCGGAGCATGCCAGCCCCGTCGGTGCCGGGCCTGGCCGGCCGCCGCACCGTGTGAACCTCGTCCCACGGCCGTGCCGGGTCCCGGCCCGCGGTGCCACGCTCTGCGGTGTCACACCCCTGACGCCCCGGGGACCCGCGCAGCGGGCTTCGAGGGAGAGGACGGACGACGATGTCTGACACGACGACCCCGGCGGCCGAGCAGGCGCCGTACCGCACCCCGCCCCGCCCCAAGCGGGTCCGCGTGCACCACCTGCGGGAGATGAAGGAGCGCGGCGAGCGCTGGCCGATGCTCACCGCCTACGACGTGTACTCCGCGGAGATCTTCGACGAGGCCGGCATCCCGGTGCTGCTCGTCGGCGACTCCGCCGGCAACAACGTGTTCGGCCACGAGAACACCATCCCCGTCACCGTCGACGAGCTGCTGCCGCTGGTGCGGGCCGTGACCCGCGGCGCCCGCAGCGCCCTGGTGGTGGCCGACCTGCCCTTCGGCAGCTACCAGGTGAGCCCCGAGCAGGCCCTGACCACCGGCTTCCGCTTCATGAAGGAGGCCGGGGCGCACGCGGTCAAGCTGGAGGGCGGTGCCCGGTTCGCCCCCCAGGTCGAGGCGCTGGCCGCGTCGGGCATCCCGGTGATGGCGCACCTCGGGTTCACCCCGCAGAGCGAGCACTCCCTCGGCGGGTTCCGCATCCAGGGCCGCGGTGACGCGGGCGACCGGCTCGTGGAGGACGCGCTGGCCCTGCAGGAGGCGGGCGCGTTCGCCGTCGTCCTGGAGATGGTGCCGGCCGACGTGGCCAAGCGCGTGACGGCCGAGCTGGTGGTGCCCACGATCGGCATCGGCGCCGGCCCCGACTGCGACGCCCAGGTGCTGGTGTGGTCGGACATGGCCGGCATGAACCGGGGCCGCACGCCGAAGTTCGTCAAGCGCTACGCCGCGGTCGGCGACGTGCTGCTGGGTGCGGCGCGCGAGTTCGCAGCCGACGTGCGGGGCGGGTCCTACCCCGACGAGGAGCACTCCTACACCTGACCACCCCGTGCGCGGTCGTGGCGGCCCGGGCCGCCACCCCCGCGCACGGGTCGGGGGGGGGGCGCCCCCCCCCCCCCCCCCCGCCCACGGGTCGGGTCAGCGGCGCCCGGCGCGGGTGGCGGCGCGGCGCAGCTGCAGCATGCGCAGCCCGCCGGGGATCGCGACGAGCAGCAGGCCGGCGACGGCCGCGAGCAGCAGCGCGACGCCGGTGGGCAGCTCGCCCGAGAAGGCGAGGAACCGGATCCGCACGGGGTCCGGGTTCTGGAGGATGAACACCAGCAGGAAGATCAGCACGATCGCCGAGAGGATCAGCCCGGTCCACAGCACGCCGGTGCGCGTGCGGGTGATCACGGGTGCGTCCGGCCCGTGGTCCGCGGGTCGCTGCGTGGGCACCGGCGCGGTCGGCGGGTCGCCCGCCTCGGTGCTCCCCCCGTACCCGTGGCCGACCGCGCGCAGGGCCGGGTCCGTGGCCGGGTCTGCGTGCGGGTCGTCCGGCCCGACACTGCCGTGCAACGGGGTGTTCGAGCGCGTCGCGCGCGTCGGGTCCTCACTCATCGTCGTTCCCTCCTCTCGCCGTGCGCGGGAGTATCCCGCACCGGCACCGGGAGGGATCAGCCGCGCCGCATGGGGACGTGCGGGACGCCGTCCCAGTCGTAGGGGTCGCCGGTGGGGGCGTAGCCGAAGCCCGTGTAGAAGGGCGCGAGGTGCACCTGGGCGTCGAGCACCGACGGGCGGTCGCCGACCTCGGCGAGCGCGGCCTCCATCAGCCGCCGCCCCAGGCCCCGGCCGCGCACCTGCCCGGCGGTGCACAGCCGGCCGATGCGGTACTCCCCGGTCGCCTCCTTGAGCAGCCGGACGGCGCCGAGCACGGGCTCGGGGTTCCCGTCGCCGCCCAGCCAGAAGTGGCGGGTGCGGTCCTCGAGGTCGCGGCCGTCCAGCTCCAGGTAGGCGCACTCCTGCTCGACCACGAACACCTGCACGCGCAGGGCCAGGATGTCGTAGAGGGTGCGGGGGTCCAGATCGGCCGCCCACGCCCGGTGGACGGTGGCCGTCGCCGGCGCCTCGCTCGTCATCCGTCCTGCCTACCAGAGCGGCGCCGACCCCGCCGCGACCACGACCGCCCGGCCGGTGCGCGGCTAGTCTCGCCTGCGTGCGCCACCACGACCTCGCCGTGATCGGCACCGGCTCGGGCAACTCCCTGATCGACCCGCGGTTCGACGACCTCGACGTCGCGCTCGTCGAGCACGGGGTCTTCGGCGGCACCTGCCTCAACGTCGGGTGCATCCCCACCAAGATGTACGTCTACCCGGCCGACGTGGCCCAGCACGTCCGGCACGCGCCGCGCTACGGCATCGACGCCACGCTGGACAAGGTCCGCTGGTCCGACATCCGCGACCGCATCTTCGGCCGGATCGACCCGATCGCCGCGGGCGGGCGCGAGTACCGCGTCGAGCGCTGCCCCAACGTCACCGTCTACGAGGGGCACGCGCGGTTCACCGGGCCGCGCGAGATCAGCGTGGACGGGGGCGAGCCGTTCACCGCCGACCGCGTCGTGGTCGCCGCGGGCGGGCGGCCCGCGGTCCCGCAGGTGATCGTCGACTCGGGCGTGCCCTACGAGACCTCCGACACGGTCATGCGGATCGACGCCGTCCCGGAGCACCTGCTGATCGTCGGCGCGGGCTACATCGGCGCGGAGTTCGCGCACGTGTTCTCCGCGTTCGGCGCGAAGATCACGATCATCGGGCGTGGCCGCACGCTCCTGCGCGCTCAGGACGAGACGGTGGCCGAGCGGTTCACCGCCGCCGTGCGCGACCGCTGGGACGTGCGGCTGGAGCACCCCGTGGCCGCCTGCACCCACGGCGTCGACGGGGTGCGGCTCGACCTGGCCGACGGCTCGTCGGTCACCGGGGACCTGCTGCTCGTCGCCACCGGCCGCACCCCCAACGGCGACCGGCTCGACCTGGACCGGGCCGGCATCGCGGTGCACGACGACGGGCGGATCGTCGTCGACGAGTTCCAGCGCACCTCCGCGGAGGGGGTGTGGGCGCTGGGCGACGTCAGCTCGCCGCACGCGCTCAAGCACGTCGCCAACCACGAGGCCCGCGTCGTGGCCCACAACCTCGCCCACCCCGACGCCCTGCGGCGGACCAACCACCACGCCGTGCCGTGGGCGGTGTTCACCGACCCGCAGATCGCGGCCGTCGGCATGACCGAGGCGCAGGTGCGGGCGGCCGGGATCGACTACGCGGTGAAGGTGCAGGCCTACGGCGACGTCGCCTACGGCTGGGCGATGGAGGACACCACCGGCTTCTGCAAGGTGCTCGCCGAGCGCGGCACCGGCCGGATCCTGGGCGCGCACGTCATGGGGCCGCAGGCCAGCACGGTCGTGCAGCCGCTGATCCAGGCCATGGCCTTCGGCACGCCGGCCCGCGAGCTGGCCACGGAGCAGTACTGGATCCACCCGGCCCTGCCCGAGGTGGTGGAGAACGCCCTGCTGGGCCTGGACCTGTGATCCCCGGGTGCGGTGCAGGACGGCCAGGTCCGGCCGCCCTGCACCGCAGGCGGTGATCACGCGACCGTCTCGACGATCTCGTGGACGCACTCGGACGGTCGCCGGTCCAGGTCGTGCCAGGTGTAACGCAGCAGGTCCCACCCCCGGCGAGTGATCGCGTTGCCCTTGCGCCGGTCAGCCTGGAACCGGGTGACGTCGCTGTGGAACGCCCACCCGTCCACCTCGACCGCTACGCGCTGCGCCGGGAAGGCCAGGTCGAGGCGGTACGGGCCGAACGGGTGTCCGAGCACCCACCCGGTGGCACCGGCGCGGCGCAGCAGGCGGACGAGCAGGCGCTCGGCCTCCGACTCACCCCCGCCGGCGGCGGCGGCCAGCAGCCGGCCCAGCTCGCGCGATCCGCGTCCGCCGAGGTTCCGGTGGTGGGTGCGCTGCAGCGCGGCGAGGGTGACGTGGCGCTGCAGCGCACGGTCCAGGAACGTCGAGCCCTCGTGCAGGGTGGTGGCCAGCGCCGCCAGCGGCTTCTCGGCCACCCACAGGCGGTCGGTCTCCACGCGGTCGCGGGCGTCGAGGTCGCGGCGCCGCAGCACGATCCCGGGCTGACTGCGCAGGTGGGTGGCCCGGGGCACGGTGATCTCCACCGTCCGCGGCGCGCGGTCCAGCATCCGGTGCCAGAAGGCCGCCGCCGGGCCGGTGACCGTGGCCCGCTCGCCCCCGGCCCACAACCAGGCCGCGCGGATCCGGGCCTCCGGGGTCGACCGGTGACCGCGGACCAGGTGCACGCCCGGGTGCAGCTCCTCCCACCCGCCGCTCTGCACGCGCCTGCGGACCGTCCGCGCGCTGAGCCCGGCGGCCACCGCCTGAGCGGTGCTGATCACGCCGGCCTGTCTGCCGAGGACGGAGGCGACATCCACCGACGCAGCATGCGCCGACGAGCCCCGGTGCGTGGGCGTTCGGCGGAACCGGTCCGCGTGATCAGCAGCAGCGGTGCAGGACGGCCACGTGTGACCGCACTGCACCGCAGAGGGTGATCACACCGCCCGGCGCCGCACCCCCGCCGCCGCGTCGGGGTCGTAGGGCTGCGCCGGGGGCGTCTCGCCGCGCACCTGCGCCACGAGCGCGGTCACGTCGGCCATGATCGCCGCCGTCGCGCCGTCGAGCGCGGTGCGGGTGCGCGGGCCGCCGCGCCAGGCCGAGAGGTCGACCGGCGGGCCGGCGACCACCGTCACCTCGCGGCGCGGCAGGAGCCGCGGCCGGGCCGAGCCGGGCGGCAGGAAGTCCTGCGTGCCCCAGTTGGCGACCGGGATGACCGGGGCGCCGGTGACCAGCGCGATCCGGGCGACGCCGTTCTTGGCCTTCATCGGCCAGCCGTCGGGGTCGGCGGTGTGGGTGGCCTCGGGGTAGAAGGCCACGACCTCGCCGCGCTCCAGGGCGGCGACGGCGTCGCGGTAGGCGTCGCCCGCCCGCGTGGACGCGCGGTACACCGGGATGTGCCCGCCCTTGCCCAGCACCGAGCGCACCACGGGCACGCCCCACAGCTCCGCCTTGGCCAGGAACCGCGGCATCCGGCCGTGGGAGATGCAGAACGCGACGTCGAAGATCGGGTCGCAGGACGAGACGTGGTTCAGCGCGAGCAGGGCGCCGCCGGTGCGGGGCAGGTGCTCGCCGCCTCGCCAGCCGAGGCGGGTGCCGAAGACGGCGAACGGCCAGATCACGGTGATGGCGAAGCCGTACCAGAACCCGGACGTGCTCCACCGCCGCCGGTACGTGAGCACCAGCTTGCGCCAGGCGGACAGCCGCGGGACCCCGGTCACGCCCGGATCATCCCGTGGCCGCCGCGCGTCCGGGGAGCCGGTTCCTGTGACGTCGATCGCACCGGCACCCGGTCGGGTCGCGGGAGCCGGGCGCCTCGCCACACTGGGAACCGGAGATCGACGAGCTGGAGGAGCCGTTGCCGGACACGCCCGTCCTGCCCCGCCTCGAGCCCGTGGGGAGGCCGCAGGACGCGCCGGGCTCCCTCGTGGTCGTGCTGCACGGCGGTCGCGCCCGCAGCCGCGAGAGCGGTGAGCGCAGGAGCCTGGCCTACCTGCGCATGGTGCCGTTCGCGCGGTCGATCGCCGCCGCCGGACCCGCCGTCCACCTGCTGCGCTACCGCTTCCGCGGCTGGAACGCCCCGGCCGCGGACGCCCTGCGCGACGCCCGGTGGGCGCTCGACGAGCTGGCCGCGCGCCACCCCGGCGTGCCGGTCGCGCTCGTCGGGCACTCGATGGGCGGCCGGGCCGCCCTGCACGCGGCGGGGGCCGCCAACGTCGTGGCGGTGTGCGCCCTCGCGCCGTGGCTCGACGGCTCCGACCCGGTCGGCCAGCTCGCCGGGCGGTCGGTGCTCATCGCCCACGGCGACCGGGAGCGGTGGACCGACCCGGCCCAGTCGTTCGCCTACGCCCTGCGGGCCAAGGAGCGCGGCGTGCGGATCTGCCGCTTCGACCTGCCCGGCGCCGGCCACTCGATGATCGGCCGCGCGCGGGACTGGCACCGCCTCACCCGCGGCTTCGTGCTCGGCGAGCTCGGCGTCGCCCCGCTGGACCCCGCCGTCGCCCGGGCCCTGCGCGAGCCCACCCGCGACGGCCTGCGGGCCCAGCTGCACGCCGCCCGGGCGTGACCCCGTTCCCCAGCACCCACCCGGAGAGGCACCGCATGGACGTCGGCGACCAGGTCAGCGACTTCGAGCTCGAGGACGAGACGGGCGCACCGCGGCGGCTGTCCGCGCTCCTGCAGGACGGCCCGGTGGTGCTGTTCTTCTACCCGGCCGCGTCCACCTCCGGGTGCACCCGGGAGGCCTGCCACTTCCGCGACCTCGCCGCGGAGTTCGCCGCGCTGGGCGCCCGGCCCGTCGGCATCAGCGGTGACGCCGTCAGCGCCCAGAGCGCGTTCGCGACGGCGCACTCGCTGGGCTACCCGCTGCTCTCCGACGCGGGCGGGGAGGTCGCCCGCGAGCTCGGGGCCAGGAGGTCGTGGCTGCCCGGCGCCCTGCGGACGAAGCGGAGGACGTTCGTGATCGACCGGGACCGCCGGATCCTGGCCGTCGTGGCGAGCGAGACGGACTTCGACCGGCACGCCGACGAGGCGCTCGCCGTGCTGCGCGAGCACCGCTCCGCGGGCGGACCGGAGCGTGCGGCATGACCCCGGGCGACCACGCCGTGATCGACGGCCGGACGGTGACGTCCTCGGCCGTCGTCGCCGCCCCGCCCGCCGAGGTGTTCGCGCTGCTGGCGAACCCGCACCGGCACCACGAGTTCGACGGCTCGGGCACCGTGCGGGCGGCGGTGTCCGGCCCGCGGCGCCTGGCCCTGGGCGACCGGTTCGGGATGAGCATGCGGATCGGACTGCCCTACCGGATCACCAACCGCGTCGTGGAGTTCGAGGAGGACCGGCGCATCGCCTGGTGCCACCCGGCCCGCGCGGTCTGGCGCTACGAGCTGGAGCCCGTCGACGGCGGCACCCGGATCACCGAGACCTTCGACTTCCGGGGCAGCCCGGTGGCGAGGGGCATCGAGCTGGCCGGGATGCACCGCAACAACGCGAGGTCGATCCGCGACACGCTCCGCCGGCTGCGGCAGATCCTCGGCACCCCCTGAGCGCCGGACGGGGCACAGGTGTGCGACGGCGCTGCAGCGGGCAACCGCCGGCGTGACCGACCTGCACCCCGGAGTCCTGTTCGACGTCGACGGCACCCTGCTCGACACCAACTACCTGCAGGTGCTGGCCTGGGCGCAGGGGATGCGCGACGCCGGGCACACCGGCGTGTCGATGTCCGCGCTGCACCGCGCCATCGGCATCGGCAGCGAGGAGCTGGTCGAGCACGTCACCGGCGGGCAGGACCAGGCCGCCGTCGACGCGAAGTCCGAGCGCTACGCGCCGCTGCGCGAGCAGGTGGTGGCCTTCCCCCGGGCCGCCGACCTGCTCGGCGCGTGCGGCGAGCGGGGGCTGCGGGTCGTGCTCGCCACCAGCGGCAAGCCCGAGGACCTGGAGTGGATGGTGCCGGCCATCGGCGTCGACGACGGCGTGATCGCCGGGGCGACGACGTCGGGTGACGTGGAGGCCGCGAAGCCCCGGCCCGACCTGCTGCAGGTGGCCCTGCGCGACAACGGGCTCGACCCCGACCGCACCGTCGTCGTCGGCGACACCGTCTGGGACGTCGAGGCCGCCCACCGGGCCGGGCTGCCGTGCATCGCGCTGCTGTGCGGCGGGATCGGCCGCGGGGAGCTGGAGGAGGCCGGGGCCGACGCGGTGTACGACGACCCCGCCGCCCTGCTCGACGCCCTGGACGACTCGCCGATCGGCCGGATCGCCGCCGCGGTCAGAGCTGGGTGAGCACCTCGACGCCGTCGGCGGTGACGAGCACGGTGTGCTCGAACTGGGCGGTGCGGGAGCGGTCCTTCGTGACGACCGTCCACCCGTCGTCCCAGATGTCGTAGTCGACCGAGCCGAGGGTGATCATCGGCTCGATCGTGAACGTCATGCCCGGCTCGAGCACCGTCTCGACGGACGGGTCGTCGTAGTGCAGCACCACGAGGCCGGAGTGGAAGCTGCGGCCGATGCCGTGGCCGGTGAAGTCGCGCACCACGCCGTAGCCGAAGCGGCGGGCGTAGGACTCGATCACGCGCCCCACGACGTTGAGCGGCCGCCCGGGGCGCACCGCCCTGATCGCGCGCGCGGTGGCCTCGCGGGTGCGGTCGACGAGCAGCCGCGACTCCTCGTCGACGTCACCGGCGAGGAACGTCGCGTTGGTGTCGCCGTGCACGCCGCCGATGAACGCGGTGACGTCGATGTTGACGATGTCGCCGTCGGCGATCACCGTGGAGTCGGGGATGCCGTGGCAGATGACCTCGTTGAGGCTGGTGCAGCAGGACTTCGGGAAGCCCTTGTAGCCCAGCGTCGAGGGGTAGGCGCCGTGGTCGAGCAGGAACTCGTGCACCACGCGGTCGACCTCGTCGGTGGTGACGCCGGGCGCCACCGTCCGCCCGCCGACCTCCAGCGCCCGGGCCGCCACCCGGCCGGCGTGGCGCATGAGCTCGATCGTCTCCGGCGTCTGCACCCACGGCTCGCTGCTGCGCGCCGGCGCCTTCTTCCCGACGTACTCCGGACGCGGGATGCCGGGCGGGACGGGGCGGACCGGCGTGGGCGTGCCGGGGGTGAGCAGCGAGCGGACGGGCATGTGCTCCAGTCTAGGTCGGTCAGCGCACGCGCTGCGCCGCCCGGCGGGCCACGGCGAGCGACAGGCCGCGCCAGCCCAGCAGGAGCACGGCGAGGCAGACCGTGGTGACGATCGCGAAGCTCAGCGGCAGGGTGCCGGTGAACCCGGCCCGCACGAGCAGCCCGACCACCACCGTGCCGGCCAGCGCCACCGCGCCCGCGCGGAGCCCGGACGGATCGGCGCGCACCGCGGGCGACAGCCACGAGACGCCCAGCCCGAGCAGGAACGGTGCGGCCGTGGCGGCGAGGCCCAGCAGGTCGTCGGGCTCGGCGTGGCTCAGCCGGCCGACCGCGGCGAACACGACCACGGCCACCACGTCGGCGGCCAGGGCGAGCGCGGGGATGCGCGGCATGCCGACCAGGGTAACCCCCGGGCCCGTCCGTGAGCGACCGGTCGGCGATCAGGGAGTGGCGGCGAGGAACCGGCGCGCCACCTCGACGGCCGCGGCCGACGAGCCCCCGTCCACCACGAGCACGGCGAGCGCGACGTCGCCGCGGTAGCCGACGAACCAGCCGTGCGCGCGGCCGTCGTCGGTGAACTCCGCGGTGCCGGTCTTGCCGTGCACCTCGCCGAGCCCGGCCAGCGCGGTGGCGCTGCCCTCGGTGACGACGGCGCGCATCAGCGGGCGCAGCGCCTCCACCACGGCCGGGGCCGGGACGGCCGGGGCCACCAGCTCCTCCGTGGCGCGCCCGGCGATGAGCTGCGGCACGACCGGCGCACCGCGGGCGGCCGTGGCGGCCACCAGGGCCATGCCGAACGGGCTGGCGAGCACGTCGCCCTGGCCGATCCCGTTCTCCGCGCGCTGCACGTCGGTGGTCGCCACCGGCACCGACCCCGTCACGGTGACGATCCCGGGGACGCGGTAGTCGGCGCCGAGGCCGAACTCCAGGGCCGCCGACGGCAGGGCGTCCGGCGCCAGCTGCGTCGCGACCTGCGCGAAGGTCGTGTTGCAGGACCGGGCGAACGCCGTGCGCAGCGGCACGGTGCCCAGGTCGAAACCGTCGATGTTGGGGATCGTGCGGCCGTCGACCGTCGTCGCGCCCGGGCAGGCGACGGGCGTGTCGGCGGTCAGCCCGTCCTCCTCGATCGCCGCCCCGGCCGTCACGATCTTGAAGGTGGACCCGGGCGGGTAGCGGCCGATCAGCGCGATCGGGCCCTCCGCGTCGGCCGCCGGGTTCTGGGCGACGGCGAGGACCTCCCCCGTCGACGGGGCCACGGCCACGAGCACGGCCTGCTGGGGCACCGGCTCGACGGCGTCCTCGGCGGCGGTCTGCAGCGCCCGGTCCAGCGACACCGCCACGGTGGACCCGGGCTGCGGCGGGGCGCCGGTGAGGGTCTCGACGGCGTCGCCCGCGGAGTCGGCGAGCACCACCGACCAGCCGGGCACCCCGTCGAGCTGCGGCGCGACCTCCGTGCGCACCGGCGTCAGGACCTGACGGGCGAACCCGGCGTCCGGCGCGAGGAGCCGCTGCGCGGTCGTGAACCGGACGCCCGGCAGGTCGTAGATCGCGTCCCGGACGGCGCGGTAGTCGGTCTCCCGCAGCACCGCCACGAGGTGCGCCTGCCCGTCCGGCGTGCGGGCGGCGCCGTCGGTGATGCCCGCCTGCGTGATCGAGGGGTCGAGCGGGGCCAGCGCCGCGGCGAGCGCGCCGGTGACGGCGGGCAGGTCCCCCGCGGCGGTGCGGTCGAGCAGCACGCTGACGACGGGGGTCGGCTCCAGCAGCGGCACGCCCCGGCGGTCGACGACGGGGGCGGACGGGGAGGGCTCGGTGCGCACGGCCAGGCGCGTGGCCACGGTGAGCTGCGGGTGCACGACCGTGGGCGCCGACCGGACCCGCCACCCGCGCTCCGGGTCGGGGTCGAGCTGCAGCTCGGTCAGGTAGCTCCAGGTGCGTCCCTCCCCGAGGTCCCAGGTGACGTCCACCGAGGCCGTGGCGAGGTCCTGCGCCGCGCGCACCTGGGCGGCGGTGGCGGTGAGGGCGACGGGGTCCAGCGCCTCGCGGGTGCCCGTCAGCAGCGCGGCGGTGCGGGCCGGGTCGTCGGTGAGCGCGGCGGCGCCGGCGGCGTCCCCGGCGCTCCAGGCCGCGAGGTAGGCCTCGACCGCCTCCTCCGGGCCGGGCTCGCCGAACAGGCCGCAGCCGGCCGTCCCCAGCAGGACGGCGACCGCCACCGCGACGGCCCGGACGCGCACGGTGATGGCCACCGGGCGAGTATGCCGGGGCCGGCGGGGACGACGGGTGCGCCGGGGCCCCACCGACCGGGTGTCTACCCTGGCCGCGGTCACCGACCGACGACAGCCGCGACGAGGACGAAGGCCCATGCTGATCCACCAGACCCCGCTGGCCGGGGCCGCCCTGATCGATCTCAAGCGCCTGGAGGACGACCGCGGCTTCTTCGCCCGCGCGTTCTGCCGGCAGGAGTTCCTCGACGCGGGCCTCGACCCGGTCGTCGAGCAGACCAACATCTCGTTCAACCACAAGGCCGGCACGCTGCGCGGGATGCACTTCCAGTTCTCCCCGCACCAGGAGACCAAGCTCGTCCGCTGCCTGCGCGGCGCGATCTACGACGTGATCGTGGACCTGCGGCCCGACTCCCCGACCTTCATGCAGCACTTCGGCGCGGAGCTGAACGAGGACAACATGACCTCGCTGCTCGTGCCGAAGGACTTCGGGCACGGCTACCTCGCGCTCACCGACGGAGCCACCGTGCACTACCAGGTCAGCTACGCCTACACCCCGGGCGCGGAGAGCGGCCTGCGGTGGGACGACCCGGAGCTGGGCATCGAGTGGCCGATGCAGCCGACCGTGGTCTCGGAGAAGGACGCGTCCTGGCCGCTGCTGTCCGAGGTGCCGCTGACCGAGCGGCTCGGGGGCGCCAAGTGATCATCGTCGACACCGCGCTGGCGAAGCGCGAGGCGGAGGACCGCCCGATCCGCGTCGGCATGGTCGGCGCCGGGTTCATGGGCCGCGGCCTGGCGAACCACATCGTCAACACCACGCCCGGCATGCGCCTGGTCGCCGTGGCCAACCGGACGCTCGCCAACGCCGAGCGCGCCTACGCCGAGGCCGGCGCGGAGTTCCGCCGGGTGTCCACCGGCGCGGAGGTCGACGCGGCGATCACCGACGGCGTGCCCGCCGTGCTGGAGGACGCGTTCGAGCTGCTGGCCGCCGAGCAGCTGGACTGCATCGTCGACGTGACCGGCGCCGTCGAGTTCGGCGCGCGCGTCACCGTCGCCGCGATCGAGCGCGGGCTGCCCGTCGCCACGATGAACGCCGAGCTGGACGGCACCGTCGGCCCGCTGCTCGCCCAGCGCGCCCGCGAGGCCGGTGTCGTGCTCACCGGCGTCGACGGCGACCAGCCCGGCGTGCAGGGCAACCTCATCCGGTTCGTGAAGAGCCTGGGCGTCACGCCGCTGGTGGCCGGCAACATCAAGGGCCTGCAGGACGAGTACCGCACCCCCACCACGCAGAAGGCGTTCGCCGAGCGCTGGGGGCAGGACCCGTACATGGTGACGAGCTTCGCCGACGGCACCAAGGTGTCGTTCGAGCAGGCGATCGTGGCCAACGCGCACGGGCTCACGGTGCCCAAGCGCGGCCTCAACGGCTGGGACCACGCGGGCCACGTCGACGAGCTCACCGAGCGCTACGACGTCGACGAGCTGCGGTCGCTCGGCGGCGTCGTCGACTACGTGGTGGGCGCGAAGCCCGGCCCGGGCATCTACGTGCTGGGCACCCACGACGACCCCAAGCAGCGCCACTACCTGGAGCTCTACAAGCTCGGGAAGGGTCCGCTGTACAGCTTCTACACGCCCTACCACCTCTGCCACTTCGAGGTGCCGAACACGATCGCCCGCGCGGTGGACTTCGTCGACGCCGCGCTCACCCCGCCCGCGGGACCGCGCGTGGACGTCGTCGCGACCGCCAAGCAGGACCTCCGGGCCGGGCACACCGTCGACGGCCTCGGCGGTTACGACACCTACGGCGTGGCCGAGGCGACCGCGGTCACCCGGACCGAGGGCCTGCTGCCGATGGGCGTGGCCGAGGGCTGCGTGCTCACCCGGGACGTGCCCAAGGACGCCGTGCTCACCTACGCCGACGTCACCCTCCCCGCCGGTCGCCTCGTCGACCAGCTGCGCGAGGAGCAGGAGAAGGTGTTCGGCGGCTGACGCCCCCCGTGCGCGGATGTGGCGGCCGGGGCCGCCACATCCGCGCAC